>Ga0105244_10000044_pt1 | contig 148435 bp, 180 predicted proteins | sample KBSM44metaG_FD_80423 | JGI IMG/M metagenome (GOLD analysis project Ga0105244, IMG submission 80423) | Miscanthus rhizosphere microbial communities from Kellogg Biological Station, Michigan, USA - KBS M4-4 metaG | ecosystem: Host-associated > Plants > Roots > Rhizosphere > Soil | place...
AAGAGTCCCTTTTTGTCATCCCCTTAATCACGCGTTCTCTAACATTGCGGAGATTGCAGTATGATTCTGCATTATCGCCACGTCCAATGCCGTTTCATTCATATCATTCGTGATGCTGGTGTCGGCACCAACACCTACCAGTATTTGGGCACACTCCAAGTTATCATAGTCGCACGCTTCATGCAGAGGTGTACATTTGTTTACATCCCTGGCATTAACATATGCCCCTGAGTCTAGCAACAACTGGACGCAGTCCTTGTGGCCATCCCTACAAGCATGGTGCAGTGGTGTCAAACCTAGACCATCTTTGGCATTCACATTCGCACCCCGCTCTACTAGCAACTTGATACATTCTATCTGCATCTTGTTATTGGCATGATGTAGCGGTGTCCATCTGTCAGTGTCCTCCGCATCTATGTCTGCACTATGATGCATTAGAATTCTGGCACTTTGTATGTGGCCCTTATTACAAGCGAAGTGTAGAGCAGTACGACCCCAGTCTCCTTTCACATTTATGTCTGCACCTTGCTCCACTAATAAGAGGACAATATACGATGTATCTAGAGTTCCCATACACGCGTAGATAAGTGCTTGAGAGATATCAGACACACTAGCACTTCTTATCAGGAGAGATATTTGCAGCATATCTTCGTTCTCGACGGCCTTTTTCAATTGTTCCAGAGACATTTTCACAACACTCCTTACATCTTATTATATCTCCCATTATAACATATATGCAATTTAAATCACAATATCTTGGTACCACTAAAATGACCCGCGTGTGTGTATTATGGTATATTCCACACTTCATTACACCTTATTGCTTCATGCGATCCAAACAGCACCTAGGATATATCAACCTACAGGTATCCACGGGATAAATATGTAAGTTGCGTTATGCCTGAGCGGACCAATGTGCACCACGTATCCTATGGCGGTTTTAATAACACCATACTATTTGTGTGTTCAAGAAACCCAGCGTAGATCATGCATCAATGGTCACCACGTTGCAAATGATGAAAGAAGGGCTTCGGGATACCTGATATGTAACTCCAGCACAGTATCTTATATGGATCCTCTAGGACTCTTTTCTCCTCTGAATTGCTCTGTGAATCATTACGCCTAGCCAAATGATGAATATTAGGAGAAGAAGGGGAATGACAAACAAAAACATGTAAAGGGCAAGGAAAATTCCTTCCATCCATCCACCGCATTCCTTTAGCCCACATGCATCAAGCCTTATCAAGAAGAGTGAAAAAGATAGAAAGAACAAAGTGTAACTTGTCTTTTTGAATCCCTGTCTTAGCGTTACAAAAGCAAAAATACATGCAAGAATAACAACAATGTTGTCAATAGATAACAAACTTCCCACTCAATCACCCTCCAGATGTACTGCATATAAATCAACTGTTATTATGAATTCTGCTGGTGTATCATTGCAGCATCCCCCAAATAAAGTATACATATATTTTATCACACATGCCATCCAAGTATAGTCCTTAGTTATGATCATAAATGGGATTCCTTTCCCTGAAGATGTGCAGGAAATGTTACTACCCCTAGATTTCCTCTCATGCCAAGGAGTCCCGAAAGGGTCTCCTTAGAGCCACTTTTCCATGTGTCAAATGAGCTAGTGTTACGTGAGAAGCTATGCAAATACACTTGTTGAGACTTTTTAACACATGTTAGGATAACTAAATATATAGTGTGCGCAAGGCGTAATAACACGAGGAGGTTGTCAAGGTTATGAGCAATATACGATGGTATCAGGAACTGACTGTAGAAGATATACGTATGAGAGACATTGTGAATGTGATAGCATCTAATGTAGAGTTCTTGCTAGATGCTATAGTTACCATGTGTATGGGTGCAAAAAATCTTGAGGACTTTGAAGTGGAAGGGTATAGACTTTACGATTTTTTCGCCAGCAACTCAAAAACTCCGTACTTTAAGGTGAGATTGCGTGATGAACAGCAGGGGTGTTCAGTTATCTTCCAAGAAGATAGAGTTAAATTAAAAGATCTTTCGGGTTATCTGATGTATACTACATTGGAAGATTGCAACGGCATTAACTTTGATAGAGGCGCGATAGATAGATACTTCTTGGCTCTAAAACTCTCGCGGTGACATGGGTGTGCTAATTTGGCTGGGGGTACATCATAAGTATGTTTTCTAGCATACCGGATAATACACCTTACAGAACTCCCATATAAAGAGACAATTTACCCCCTTTTGTATATTGACTTTTAACTCACATGATGATATAATGGAACTATATACTAAAAATGTGTAAGGAGTGTTTAGCAATGTCAACACGATCTAGGAATACAGGCGTAGAATTGCGCGGCATGGAGCTCAATGTACTCAGGATTAATAGCACTATCATGGGCTTAGCAATAGCCTTTGTGCTAATACAATCCTTGATGATCTCCCCTATAGTTGTTTTAAGTTTTCCACAGTATGTTGCTCTAGGTATCGCTCTTTTCCTCTTGAAGGAGTATGTTGGTGTATGGCGTCAACACAGCATTTCGAAATTTTTAAGCCTGTTCCAGATGAAGTTTTTACATTATGTAAGCCAAATAGGTCTAAGTCTCACTATTATGGCAGCTTTGTCTTTTTCAGATTTTCATCCGATTGTTGGCGTAGTGAGTATATCTCTCCTAGTGCCCTATCTTTGCCTTAATGTCTATATATCACGGTCGATCCAAGGAAGATATTATCTTACGCAAGATAGTAGTGAAAGATCCTGCTGAATAGCAGGATCTTTTTTTATGTCGATACCACATGCCAGTGAGCTACACACAGGACTACTTGGTACATTAGAAGACACACCCCTAATGTACCGCATAATGTACTCACACAACAAGTTGTAAATTAGAATGTGGAATATTAAATTTTTAGGGTCAATATATGCTACATGTACGGGACATCGTTGGGTACATCAGGGGGTACATCAGAACTGAGAGTTGCTTTCCGCTTAGTCCAAAACGCAACTGCATGTCTAAGAAGGTGCATTGTTTGATGTACCCGAGGTACATCATGTTCGTAGTTTTTTGTGACTTAATCACAGCCCTCTTTCGACAATTTGTTTGATGTACCTCGGGTACATCAAATTTGTCGTTTGCTACGAAAAATATGGGATGCACACACATATGTGTTCAGGATCCCATATGGCGCATAATATATATATATAAATAACACACACTTTAGTAAACTAAATGGACCCACACATGAAAATATATATATAAATAAGAAAAAATAATAAAGATATATTTTTATATTATTTTTCTTTTTTTTCTTATTTGTTTGAGGTCGATGTACCCTAGGGTACATCGAATTCTTTTTTAAATAACGTCTACAACTCCATCAGAAAAAAACAGAAACCTTATGTACCCTAGGGTACATCAAAGAGGTGTGCACTACAACCCCCGACAGGGGCTCTGGCCAATTGGAACAAGGATAGAAAACCTATGTACCTTCTGATGTACCTTAAGGTACATCGAATTCCGCACCACTAGGTGGTATGTATATGACACCTAAAGTATTGACATAGCATTGAAAAAGTGTTATAATGGGGTATACCATTTACCTACTCTAGAATCTAGGAGTGATAGTATTGAATGATCTTGAAAAGAAACAGTTAGAAAGTTACAGAAGACGGCTGGAGAAATCGAGAGGGTACCAAAAAAGATACAAAGACTCAGACCCGCTCTATAAAGAAAAAGCTAGTATTCGTTCTATGAGATCCATGGCGAAAAAGTCAGGTAATATGCAACGCTGGAACGAACTGAATCAGCGATATGAGGCACTAAAACAAAAATCCGAGAATATAAGGATGATGGCCGGAGAGGAGTAAGTATATGCAGGGTGAAGACGTGCTGGATGGTGCCACTATTGGTGTGATACACATCCCCAATATACGGCATGTATTAGAAAAATTTGATGCTGCCTTAACATTGGCAAAAAGCAGTTCTGTTTTGGAAAACACTACGTTACTAAAATTTGTATTTGAATCTTTTGAAAGTCCAACAACCGACGAAATAGATATGTTAACTTTACACATCCGCAGAGAACTAGGGAAATGTACCCATACAGTTCCTTCTCGCAATGCTATAAAGTTGAAATTGGAATCTTTTCTTTCTCAGGATAAAATATGGGATGGGTACAATTTTGTTGGAGAAGAGGATGGGAAGTTGTTTGTTTGGCATAAGAACAAAAAAATGTTTATATCTAACTTTATCTTACACCCGAAAAATGCCATCATAGTGCAGGGCGCTGGAGGCAAGAAGTACCATGAATTTGAGGTGCAGGTGGAAGGAAGAACTAGAGTTTCTAAGTTGCTTCTAACATCTGATCATTTTAATACTTTGCCCGCCCTTCAAGAGCAACTTAAACTACAATCACCAGAAATGTCGTTACGTATTAACGGATGTAACAATTACATGAATGATTTAGGCTACAAGTATATCGATCTACCACAGTGGGGGGAGGAAAAACAGGGTACGAGTTTATTAGGATTAGAGGTGCTCCAGGACGGAAACAAATACTTCTGTTCCCCTAACACCATATATGGGTTGGACGGAAAAGAATCTAAAGATATTGTAGCTATGGGAAATGAGGAGGCAAACCAACAAGAGGTGCAAAATTGGTCCAATCTCTCATATGATGAAACGGAGTGGCGTCAAATATCCAAAATATTCCTGGAGAACATCCTCCACATAAACGACTTTTCTGAGATGGTGCTTCTAGTAGGGTGGATGGGTGCTATTCCCCATGATTATGTAGTTCGAAAAGTTGCTAAACTATCTTACTTCCCTCACTGTCAAATTGTCGGAGAACCTGGGGCTGGTAAAAGTACTATAATGACTCTCATTAAACAGTATATGGGACACAACGATTCTGCACCAAGAGCCTTTCCATCTGCTTTTGAAATAGGGAAGCTATTGAATTCGAGTTATACAATACCTGTCGTTCTCGACGAATATGGTAAGCGATGGGATATGAAGAGAGTAGACAACATTAATGCTATATTAGTGGAGTCTTTCACGCGTTCATATTACTCAAAGGGTACTGCAAACCAGTCCTCTATATATTACAAACATAAGAACCCACTAATGTTCGGTGGACAAGTGCCAGCTAAAGACAAGGCCTTAGCCGAACGTGTTGTGGACATCAGGTTAAAAAAAGCCTTCCATCGAACTGTACAGGGGAGGAAATCTCATAATCATTTAGAGATCCTGAAAAACCAAAAGGACAAGAACTTTTGGGTAGGATACAACTTGTGGTGTGCCAGACATTCTAATGATGTTGTGTTAAAAGTACTCCGTTTGTATATGCAGGAATCTAGCAAACATATAAAAGACGAGAGAGTATCCAGCATTTATGCAATAGTTATGTTGGGATTGCATTATCTAAAAAAACTGTCGAATGAGCTAGGTGTCGACATGGGCATAACGGATTCTGATATTCTCGAGATACCTTCATTATTAGGCAATTCAAATAAAATCGAGACCTTGGAAGATACCAACACGTTGAGAGAAATGTTAAGAGGTCTAGCCCAACTTGGTATACAATACGGCAATAATAGTTCGCAATATGGTCAGCTTTTTGGGGATGGCAAAGCTGTGATGAGGACCACACCCAAAACGGATGTGACAGACCCTGGAACTTATGGAAAGAACAAAGCAATGGCATGCATTTACGGAAATGAATTGCTTCTTATCAAGGTTTCTGATGTTATAAATTCTTTGAATCAAGGAATCAATAAAAATAATATGTATGATGAATCAGAAGTAATGACCTTCATACAGGCTGATTTCGAAATGTCTCTGGAGCGGTGTAGAGAGGGAAGTATCGAAGAAAGAAGCGATAATCTCATACTTGCTCCAAAAACATATAGGAACAAGTATGGTAATTATACAGCTGTATGTTGGGAAAAATTGATATCGGAGTTTCCTGAATTTACACAAATACTACCTTTAAACAAACAAAAAGACCACCCCAATAACTAGGATGATCCTCCGATTGACAAACAGATCCGATTTTATGGGCGACACGGTCCGACCAAGACTGTCGTCCATCTTTATGTCCAAGTATACCACATGCTCAGCGCATGTGTCAATACCAGAAGACACCTTGGATATCCTATTATCGTCTTTTCTGATCCATAGTATGATACTACAATAAAACTTTGTTCCACAACCCGTTAAGTGTTGATATGTAATAGCACAATTAGCATATTGTCTCTTATTATTGATATGACAAGAAGGAGGAAAAGTGTTGTGAGAAATACGAAAAATGGCATACCATCCCCTATCAGCATGGAATACATGGTGACACCACCACATAAAATCGTGCTCCCTGTTGTGAGCAATGTACGCTTTTTTATGGATCTAGTTGTAAGGAAGTCTGGCAGAAGGAACGCAAAGGTTGAAACGGACAAGATACCTGGATTTATCCTTTCACACTTTCATGCAGCCCACATTTCACAACCTACGCTTATGTTTATGGCTATCAGAGGAGAAGAGGCTTATTGTATCCGATTCAGAGAAGAGGATATCCTGATTGATAGGGCATCTACTGACCATATATCGGGTGAGGAACTTATAAACATAAAGTATACACAACTGATAGAACTCAACCTGTTGCATAGTGAGGATCTCAATCATATAAAACAACATATTCTAATGACAAAATTAAAACAGTAAGGACTGAAGGGGCGCGGGATTGTATCGCCACATACGGTATAACCTGAGTAAGGTTCGAATATAAAGAAAAGGGACCTCCACGAAAGTCAGGAGGTCCCTTTTCTTTTTACATTGATAGCAAAGTCCTTGGATACTAAATTTCAGAAGAGCTCCACCTCTCGCAGTGTAATACATAGTGCTCTAGCAATGTATCCTGAATCATACTGCCTATCTTATCAATATCCGACAATTCTTCTACTGAATATGATGCATCCTGGATATGATTCGATACAATCTTGATAGTGGTCTCCGTTTCATCCGTATATCCTCTCCGGTGCACTGTTTCCACATTTATGTGACATAGGGCGTTTTTATACCAAACCTTCACCCTTTTTGATTTCTCTGTTGGGTTCTCCCCTATATATAACTCATCGGCTATCATCTGTCGCTGCCAAGTGACTATTTCTTTACAAATGACAGCGATACTGCCCCGTGACACATCCACAGACCCATCTTCTGATACACCTTTGTAATATATTGCTGATACTACATCTTTTCCCATAATATCTTCTCCTTTGCATTGTTTAAAATATATATATCTTCAAACAGTATTATAATATATGTGTATATGATCACACAAGTATTACCAGTAATGGTGGTCATAGACAGACAAAACTGTTCCCAGCCACGTATTGACTTTACACTCACAGAATGATATAATAATTATACAAATATATGTGTAAGGAGTGTTATATAATGTCGGAGAATCTAAGTAACGCTGGGTGGAGAAAAGACATATCCAGTAAACTGCATAAGACAACAACAAATATCGCCAAATTCTGGTTGGAAAGTGATGTAAATCAGGATATTGACTCCTTGTTACAAGTAATTGAGGAATTGAAAGCTCTCAAGCGGTATACTCCTGAAGCAAAAAGCTGGTTGAAAAAGCATTATGGTTTGCCACAGGATCTTGTTGAACTCTATGATGTATTTGACTATGTCCGACTCCAAAATAGCGTTGGTGTGGAGATGGCTCCCATACTCATGTTGCTCACAGAAGACATGGTAAATTGTAACATCAAGATACCAGGAGCGCAAAACAGACACAGATTCAATGGTTATGAAACACACTACATTGATATCCTTGATGTCATGAATGGGAAGTATATCGACGACAGAGATGTGCGCCTATACACTCTGGTCTTTGATAACTTCATTAAAGGAGACACAAATTTATATTCTTGCTTAGAGAACCTGTCAGAGTTCCAAATGAGAGGTGGATACAGTCTAAATATCGTCATTCTTGACCCAGGGCTGATCACGCATCCCAGACTCTATGAGGCATGCGAAACAATCGCAAAAGACTCTTCGGATATGACTAGGCGAACAAGAATATTTATGTCTGCTGCACATAAACACAATGGTCACTATGTCTATCTGGAAACGGACACTGTCGTACATCCCCTAGCTCACAAGAGTTATAAGGGGTTCTGTGACTGGTTAGTAAAATTGATGAATGCTGGTGTAATCACAAATTGGGAAAAGATGAGATACACCTTCTGGGCTAGTAAATTTTGTCACACTTCGCTTAAGACCCTTGAGCAGGGAGAAGGCAGTGTACCGACACAGATCAAGGAGGAGCTTGTGCCTCTTATGGAGAAACATGGGTTCAAAGGTTCAAAATATGTAGTAGAAGTTCTAGACAAAATGGCATACTCTGTACTTGTGCATGGCCTATCAAAATAAGAGATCCCTATGGGGATCTCTTTGTCTATTATTGACAAAAAGGCATGTGTATGGTATAGTAGATGTATACAAATATATGTGTAAGGAGTGTCTTTTGTGGATATTATAATGGTGAGTGCAGGAAAACAAGAACTAGAAGACGCATTAAGGACCTTGATACACGCAAGGCGCAACATTGAAACAGGGGTGGGTACAGGTACAGACGATCCTCTCAAGTACTCGTTAGAGGCTACTCGATACGGGTGGGCGGGTGACGAGATTATTTTGTTGGATGGGATGATTGCATCTACAGAGAAACTCATCGCCAGAATCAATGCTACACAGATAGACAAGGAAACACTTGTGTTGTCATGGAAAGAAAATATCCCTGACGAAGTATGGGAGCACATTCAACCCATTGCCGAAAGTATCGATTTTCCAAAGATGTTGGAATCTTATACTTATGGACATCGTAAAGCTGTGTTGCATGAAGAAGGAGATAACCTGTCAGATAGCATAGAATCCTATATCTACGATGGATTGACAAACTTGGTTACGTATGGCATAAATATCACCATAGAGGATATAGTGGCAAAGTGCGATATGGAGGGATACTCCTGTCTTCCACACTTGGTAAACGACAAGAGCGATATGTTTGGTGATGCTAAACCAGAACACTGGGCGTACCATATGCTCACATATTTTCTCGATGTATTGCTGGCGTATGACGGTTACAATGCGGATATGTATGATGTCGATCGGGTCTGCCGAAGAGCTCTTTCTTGAATGAAAAAGGGGATCCACAACTTGTGGATCCCCTTTTTCTTATTTAGTCAGTTGTTGCAATAGGTTTATTCTTTCTACAGCACCCTTTACTTCCGGGTCTTTTGGCTTGATGACTTTATTGCGTTTATAAAAAACAAGTTGTGAATCATGCACACTTTCATTCCCTTTACGAAACTGAAGGACAGTGATGTCTTTATTCTCCGGCATAACAATATCAGAAACATCCACCACTTGCAACTCACCCTCCACTATGTGGTGGTAATTATCTGGAGTGATCCATTTCTCTGGAGTAGACCATGCCTTCTTCTGCAAATCGATGTACATTTGTGCCTCAAAGATGTCATAAGAATACACAAATTCTCCATCCAGTAAATAATTCTCAGGTCGTCTATCCGTGTGTATAACTTTCCCTGATCCTTTTAAAGTGTAAGTGGGCCACATATATTCCAGAACCGTATATGCCCAATCACTATTTTGTATCTGTATCGGGAAACCTTTATCATTCCACCTATTTACATAGGTTTGCAGCGTCTTTTTCGCACTATCCATGTCTTTTCCCTCAGAAGGGGCGAAAGGATGACAAAACCGACTCAAACATACGAACTTTTCAATAGTGTCCCCTGTGATGGAGGATTCAAAAATCGCACCCGCTTTTCTTTTTGTAGCGGCAGTAGATGTAGATTTGTTTAGTCTCAGACTTGGGCTAACCTCGCATTTTTGATCTTGTTTTGTGTTGGCATCTAACCTGATGTATGAAAATCTGGTGCTAGGCTTAGCTGATGTTACGTACTGTTCTAAAATGATCTTCACTATTTCTGCCAGTCCTTCTATCTCGGTATTTGTATAACCCGGAATCAGCAACTGGCCTTTAGGGATGTGCTCACTTTTGTTCAGAGATTTCATAATTTGTAGTTGTTTGTCGGCATCCTTTTCGTTCAGGGCAAACTCCGATAATGTCCCTTTCAAAAGATGAACCAAGTCTACCAGAATGAGTTGATGTGTACTGTACAAAACTCTACTATGCAGAAAAGATGTAGTAAGAGTCTCATTTGCAGCATACATGAGAAATTTTTTGAACATAACTACAATAGTGTCTATTCTGTTCGCTACGTCCGGGTCTTTCAACACTTTTTTAGACATCCTAAAACACTCCTTACATATATTTTATACTAAAAGTATAACATTGCGTATTTTGTCTGTCAAGCGTGACAGTTTGCAAATAAAAAGGGGACCCACATATGTGAGTCCCCTTTTTATTTATCTCGTGAGTTGTTTTAGCAATGCGACTTTTTCAACCGCCCTTTTCACTTGCGGATGTGTCGAATCTAAGACCTTGTATGATCCTTTTCGATGTTGATAAAAAACCAGCTTTGAATCACTTATAACTTGGTTATCTCCTTTGCGAAACTGCAGAGCAACGATACTACGGTCTCTCACTTCAGGAATCACTACATCGGTCACATCGACTACTTGTAGTTGGCCGGTAGAGATCAGATGACAGTTGGCAGGGGTGATCCACTCTTCCGGTTTGTCCCACACAATTTTCCACAGGTCGACTTCCATTTGGTCACGGAACACTCCATAGGTGTATATGTTCTCCCCATCTAAGATGTATTGTTCAGGTCTCCGATCTATATGCAAGACCATGCCACTTCTGCCGATAGTGTATTCGGGGCAAGTGTAATTACACGATGAATAATACACTGGCTCGTATCGGCTTATTTTCACAGGGAAGGTGCCTGAGTTCCATTCTTCGATGTATGTTTGCAGTTTATCAAACCAAGGCTTCTTGGACGTGTCAACCACAGGAGCATACTGACAAAATACACCCAAGTATATGATTTTCTCCCAAAGCTCATCTGTCATATAAGCATCAATGATGGGACCAATCGTCCTCCTTAGTTTATTGCAAGGGCGACTATCATTTAACATCGTACTAGAACTTGTCGTACAACGCAAATCATGTCTGACACCTGATGCCATTTTTATATATGAGTATCTGTTACCTGGTTTGGCAGCAGTGGCATATCGCCTCAGTAGTGCCCGCGCAATTGAAGTGAGTGTTTCGATCTCTTGAGGTGTAAACTCTTTGATTCGCATGCGATTCACATCTCGATCTTTGTATTGAGCCCATTCTTGCATGGCTTCTTGTTGTTCACTTTGACGTTTCCCCTCTAGCATATACTCATACACATTACTACTCAAACCATGAAACAAATCTAGTAGTATACGCGGGTGGATCTGCCCAAAGTCATGCACAGACAAAAACCTGGTCGTTTCCCTCTTGGTCTGTGCCTTCTCAAGGAAGGACCCAAAAAGAGACAACACTTCGTTAATGCGATTCTGTATGGATGGATCCTCCAAACTATACATTGTATCAGACAATTTCAAACACTCCTTACACATCATGTTTTGTCCATTCTAACATATTTATCACTCCATAAACAAGATTGTGGTATGACAATGAATACCATTTGCCAGTGTCTATATATCTTTCACATAGCTATTTTCGTGTGCACGGACATGTTTCCCACACCTCTTCAAATGAGCACCACGATGAAAGTGATGAAAAACGGAGCTGGAGAAACATATGCTGGGTGCACCAAATAATAAAACATACACAATTGCATTTATTTTGCAGTATTGATCCTATGTGCTTCGGCATGTTATAATTTAGTTAGACTTTATATGTAAGGAGTGTTGGTTTTGTCAACTTCGAAAAAATTTGATATGGCGGTGGAAAATGATAGCGTATTGCCAGCCTTGTTGGCCCTTAGCGAGGCAGGGGATATAAATCTAATGTGCCATAGTTATCCATCTCTAGTGTATGCCCTCAATGAGAATGCACCTAATGTGTCTATTGCCCTCATAGGAGCAGGTGCTGATGTAAACATGAGTGGTGCTTGTCGGAATACACCACAGCATGTAGGCGTGTTGGGCAAGAGGCTGGATATTGTTGAGATGTTAGTGGAAAAAGGTGCCAATGTGAATCCCACTAATAAGGAAGGAATGACTCCTCTACACTTTGCTGCAGAGCATGAAGACCCTAAGATAGCTAGGTATCTTTTTGACCATGGAGCAAATGTGTTGGCACGAGATAACAAGGGACGATTACCATTGTATTTTGCGGGGAGAAGTGGAAATGCAAAGATGGTACAATTCCTCCTCAGTGTGGGACCAGAGGTATCTGGTGGTCAATACAACAAATATGACTTATATCCGGAAAGTCATTGGCAACCAGATGTGATTGACCTGTTAAAACTTTGGTCGAATAAGGTGTAAGGAGTGTGAGGCTGTTGTCACTTGCAAAAGATATGGAACAGGGTAATGTACTTCAAGTCATGCTTAAACTACATGGTGTTGACTTGGCTAAATCGCAGCCTGGATTACTTGATTGGACGCCTCTAAGTTATGCTGCTCTTGCAGGAACACCAGATGTGATTTATGCTATATTACAAATGGGTGTAGACATTGGCTTGAAGAATGAAGATGGTAAGACACCACTTCATGCGGCTGTGGAAGGGAACATGCCTAAGAACATAGCGGCGCTGTTGAAATGTGGCGCAGAAGTAAATTTAGGGGATGTACTGGGTAATACACCTTTACATGACTCTGTTCTTGACCAACATCACTTAGCCTGCGCAAAGATCCTCTTAGAGAATGGAGCAGATGTAGACGCACTGAATGTACTGGGGGAAACTCCTCTGTACACTGCAATTCAGTTCCGGCATGCAGACAACATCAAGTTTTTAATGGAGAATGGTGCGGAGGCCGATATGGTCAGTGCCACCATGCATACACCACTTCACTTTGCTGCCATGTTTGGGGGAAATGGTGCGGATGTGTTCATGTCTCTATTAATAAACAAGAGCATCGATATAAATGCCCAAGATAGAAAAGGAAAAACCGCGTTACACTATGCTGGGAAGTATGGATATACTAAACCTGTAAGTTTTCTTCTGGAAAATGGGGCAGACCTAAACATCAAAGACAATGCAGGTAAAAAAGCTTATCAGTACGCTCCTATGGGAGAAACACGGGAGCTATTGAAAGATAAGACTAAACCCCGAAGTTTCTTTCGGATTAAGAGTTAGGGGAGTGTTTTGTGTATGAATATTATAGAGATGCAAGCTGGAATACAACGACTGAAAGAAGCAGTAGTAGTATTGGGTGAGGTAGAGGAAATACTGCAGAAATCTTTAGGAACTAGTTCTGTACTTGATACAGTTTTAGCTCTGAAGAGCAAAGGACTACCTGGTGATGAACTCCAACTACTAGAGGAATCTAAAAAAGTCCTGAGTACACTGCATCAAAGATTCTCCGGACTAGAGATCGACTCATCCTCTGCCTGGCGGGAGAGATTAGACAAAGATATTTGGAAATTTGTGCATCCTATTGCTTCAAGGATTGATGCCGAGAAGATGGTAAATTTTTATCTTGAAGAATGGATGGATGAGGTCCTAGATGAATCGAATGTGTTGGAAGATGCCTTGAGCGGCTACACCAGTGACTGCACCTGTCGCCCTAGTGACTGTGGTGTAGGTGTATCTTTGGATGAAATAGCACAAATGTGTGACCTCAAGGCATACGCAGAATATGTCCGCACAGCGAATAAAAAAGAAAGCCTGAACACCGATGACGCCAGAAGTTGGGCCATACATTTGCTTACCAATTTCTGTGACGGGGTCATGGCATTGGATCATTTCGATTACGAAAACTACAACACAGAAGCCGCATGTCAAACTGTAGTTGACGGTCTAGCGTCAGTATCCCTAGTTGATAAATATTTGAAGACAAAGTGAGAAGGAGCAGACCTAGGTCTGCTCCTTCATTTTATATACCCCCTTGAAGACAAGACAGGAGAGGAATTGCCATGTCATCTTTACATATGTTATAATAGATGTAAAGATATGTGTAAGGAGTGTTGATATTTTGTCAATTGAGATGTTCAAGAAATGTATAGATGAAAGGAATTTGCTGGGTGCGGCAATAAGTTTGGAAGGTTTAGAAAATATTGATATGTGGTATCGAGCCTTACATTCCGACGATACTCGAGTGTACTTTTCTAATTTAACACCTTTGGGATATGCGGTGTATATGGGGTATGTAGACGGAATCACTATGTTGTTGGCTAAGGGAGCACAAATAGATGCTGTTAGTTTCGAAGGGTCACCAGCCATACACTATGCCACAACAAAGGCAACGTTCGACTGTCTATTGGAGAATGGTGCAGACATAGAATCTCTAGGTAAAGAAGACAACACACCTTTGTTAACGTACATTGAGAGGAAAGATATACACATAGCCAATCATATCCTAAGTAAGGGTGCCGATCCTACCATTTCAAACAAACGAGGGAGTACTGCATTACATCTTGCGGCTATGTGCCAGAGCAATGTAGAATCACTTTTGGTATCCTGTTTGAACGCAGGAGCTGAGTTAAATGCTCAAAACTCGAACGGCAATACTCCCATGCATCTTTTTGTTCGAAACGGAGCCCTCCCATCCACGGCTCTTGAGATATTCATAAGTTCGGGGGCAGATCTAGATGTGCAGAACACCATGGGGTACACTGCCTTACATATTGCCGTAAGGTACCGTCTCTGGGATGCAATGCAGATCTTGCTCGATGCAGGTGCAAATACAAACCTTACGAGTAAGTGGGGACTTACAGCTTATCAAATGCTGGAAGAACACTATCCAGAACAACGGGAGCTATTCAATGCACACAGAATAAATTGAATCAGATCAGAGGAGTGTTGTAGTAATGTATGGTGAGAGATTTGCACATGCAGTTGCTTCTGGGGACGTACTTGGTGCCATTATAGCTATACATTCGGGAATGGTACTAACGGAACGTTGCCCTGAGTTGGGGTATCGGACACCCCTTGTATATGCCATTTCTCATCGACAATTTGAGGTTGTGAGAGTCTTGGTAGAAATGGGGGCACACAAATATAAACTGGATGGACTAGATTGGACGCTTTTGCATACTGTTTGTCTAGATCAGTCCCTTGCTACAGTGAAAGTGCTGATAGATGCAGGAGTAGATGTAAATTTACTGGACGGTGAAGGGAACACTCCTCTTCATTGTGCAGTGTACAGGCAGAATTATGACATAACCAAGTTCCTGTTAGAACGCGGGGCATACACAAACATAGTGTCACATGCCGGCCTAACAGCCCACCGTATGGCCATACTAGATGGCACGTCCAACATAGCTGATCTAATTACCCAGTATGAGGTGGAATGTTTAGAGGGGCGGTGTGTAGTATGAACCCAGTGGAGTTATTCAAGATAGCCATAAATTGTGGGGATACACTTGGGGCGGTGCTGGCGGCACAAAGTATAGAACATATAAATGCATGGGATTCAGATTTGAAAGTACCATGGACTGACGCAAGAGATAGTCGCCATCTCACTCCTTTGATATATGCAACTGTGGCGAACAACTACAATGTAGTGGAAGCACTCCTATCAAACCATGCATATCCGAATGCCACCAGTTTTAGAGGGTCAACCCCTCTTTTTTATGCCCATACACTCGAAATGGCAGAATATTTGGTGGGGCACGGTGCAAGCACCTCAACAGTCAGTACAGATGGTGATACAGTGCTGCATTGTGGGTTAGATAAACGAGATCTAGCAGTGGTAGAGTACTTAGTAAGCCACGGCGCGAATGTAAGTATTGGAAACATAGCTGGTGATACCCCTTTGCATGTAGCCGTTAGAACAAGAAGTGGTATAGAACCTATCGTAAAGTGCCTTATATCCGCAGGTGCCGACCTCAATGCTCAAGACATGAGGGGAAGGACAGCAATGCATGATGCAGTGGGTCTACTTAGGTGGCCATATGTGGAATTGCTTTTGCAATCTGGAGCAGACCCTGGAATCAGGGATCATAAGGGTAAGACCCCATTACAACTAGTGAGAGAGACTTTGCCACAAGCACAATCTTTGTTTGAACAATATATGTGATGTAAGGAGTAGTGTCAATGTCCTTTGCTAAATTGAAAATTGCTATTGAGAACAACGACATATTACAGGCCGCTTTGGCACTCAAAGTACTGCCAGATATCAATATAGAACATCCGAAATTTGATGGACATAGTGTGCTGATACATGCGATCAGCAAAAGTACAATAGAGATGGTCGAGTTCTTACTCAACCACGGTGCGAATCCAAATTCCGTTAATGATCACCTTGTCGGTCTGCCTTTACATTTTGCTCTGCACAGAGACTATGATGTAGTCAAACTGCTTATTGATCACGGTGCGAATGTAAATGCGCAGAACATCTTTGGAAACTTTGGTCTACATGTAGCCGTTTTAAACCCTAGATCACTGAACATGGTTCGGTTATTGCTTGATAGTGGAGCGGAAGTAAATGCGCAATCAATCGATGGAACAACTGCCATATCTATGGCAGCAAATCATGGGAATACAGATATGGTATCACTGTTACTATCCTATGGAGCAGACCCCTATATCAAAGACGAGGATGGCAGTACTGCATTGGACATGAGTCGTAATACGTCCACTCTTGAATTGCTCAAAAAGGGCGCATCTCTGTGAAGATGCGCCCTTTTCCTATACATATTGACCTTTAGGTGCACATAAGTATTGTGTTTTCCATCCGTTCCATGTTATGATAGTGTCAAATAAATAATATATGTCTAGGGAGTGTTTGTAATGTCAAATTTTCGATCTTATGGGTTCTACACCAAATTCACTGAGGAATCAAAGGCATATGTAAATGCCATCCCAGAGAACTGGACATGGGAAAATGTATTAGATGTTGTACCTGCTGAGCAAAAGCCTGTATTTCGACTATCATGCAAACTGGCAGAAGAGTGGCTGAATACTATTACCCCATATACATTGTGGAAGGCAGCTCTTGATAAGTACAGATCCACAGAGCATCCTAATGATTTTGATCACAAAAAACTTACAACCTCAGAAGTCGCTCTGAAACTGAAGAGAGACCAAGATATTGTAGTGACTCTGCGCATGCTCACCCACTATCAAAAAGACGAAGCCTTTCTGCTAGATGACCTAGAGATTGGGTCTTCATATCGGTGGTGGAAGGACGCCTTTGATGCTGACAATTTCAAGGTACACATGGTTGGATTCTTCTTTGGCACATTGTGGCAATACACAAAGCCTCATAAACGGAAGTATAATCGTGCTCGAAATATATTCTTGCAGGAATTAAAAGTAGCCAAAGAGGAACTGTACGCCATCGAGACGGCCAACCGGAAAGAAGAAAAGAATCAAGCCTTAATACAAGAAGGAAAACTCAACCAACACTTAGCAGAGAGCATCCTTGAGACACTGCCTACATTGAAAATGTCCATCGAGGTCTCTCTCAATAGCAAAATTAGCCATACCATCATGCAGTATCATATGGCTACATGGACTCACCTGTTGGCATCTGTAAAAGTTATGCAGTATACCACAGTTGACTACACACCTTTTGTGCAACTGATGGAATCAATCGAAGAGAAAACTGCTCCTTTGGGTATGAAGCTCAAAGAGAAACGTCTATACGAACTGGCAAAGTAAATACAACATCTAAGAAGGAGCACTATACAGTGCTTCTTCTTTTTGTTAGCCTGTTCCAAAATATATCTAGGAGTGTGTGAACAATGTCTGTACCGCAATATCAGGAACTTATAGATAACGATACAACAGATATGCTTGCAGTAGCGTTGGCTATCCAAGATATTGAAGATCTGAATAAGGCCCAGATATCAAATAACTACCACACACTGTTGACGTATGCAGTGTATATGGAAAATGAGTGTGTGGTATCTTTTTTGTTACAAAAGGGTGCAAGTATCAATGCACGGAGCCAGTGGGGGCGTAGTCCCTTACATTTTGCCTGTACATTAGATATGGCTAAACTACTTATTAACCTTGGAGCGGATGTTAATGCAGAAGATGACGATGGGGAAACGCCAATTGTACCCATTATGTATTCAGAATGCAATGACAAACCCACTTGGCTCAGGTACATGATTGAGAACGGAGCAAATGTCAATCATGTTGATAATGTAGGGTATACACCTCTACATCGAGCCATAGATGCCCAAGATGTGGTCAGTGTGAAGATTCTCTTGGACGCTGAAGCCGATGTAAATACTAAATCGCAACTAGGCCATACACCACGGAAAGCTGCGGCACGTAATGAAGCGATACAAGACTTGTTAGAGGATTGCGATGAAAAAGGAAAAGAAGACTGAATACCTATAGACGTCCATGAGGACGTCTTTTTGTGTAATATATGATGAAGTATTGTGTGCTTTAGCCCACACGTGATAAAATTGAGACATATTAAAATAATATATGTATGAGGAGTGTTTAAGTATGAGTACAAATCTATTGAAATTTCAGGATGCCATAATGCGACAAGACGTGTTGGGCACTCTTCTTGCTTTAGAAACAATGACGGTGGTAGAGATGGGGACCTACAGCATGCTACTTAGTGGATCTACACCACTTGGGCAAGCAATTAAGTTTGGTTTGGATCCAGTGGTAAACGCATTGCTAGAAAGAGGTGTAGATGTAAATGCACTCTCCATGTTCGATTCCACTGTACTGCAGGACAGTATTAGAAATTACCATATCAACATCATAGAGAAGCTTATCGTAGCAGGCGCGAATGTAAATATCAATACAGGTACTATATTTAGACCTCTCCAAATAGCGGCTCAAGTGAATAAGACGGATGTAGTAAAGCTATTACTAGAACACGGGGCTGAAGTGGATGGTGTAAACCCTGCATCTCACATTGTGTGGACACCTTTGCATTATGCTGCCAATAAGGGCAACATAGAACTGGTTAAGATACTGATCAACGCAGGGGCGGATGTTAATGCATTTACAGAGGACGGCGAGACACCAATAGATTTAGCAGAGGATGCAGGCAATAATCAAACTGTGGAAGTACTGCAACAACTGGGTGGCCTTCCGGGGTCTCACTTCTAAAAAATCCACAATGTAGGAGGTGTGTAGAATGGATGTAAAAACGTTTAACAGAAGTATAAGAATGTTCAAAGAAAGCGTGTCTAGAGGAGACCCACTGGGTACTATACTAGCTATAGAGGGTTTCCCCGATGTAAACTTAAAACACCTTGATCTGGGTTTTGACACATTTCTCTGCTACGCCTTGGATTACAAAATGCCATCGGTAGCACAAGTGCTTATAGACCGAGGTGCAGAGATAAATATCGTAAATTATGAGCAATGCCCTCTGTTATCTCTTACTATCAGATCAGGGGATCATGAGTCATTCCAATTGTTGCTAGACAGAGGCGCAAATGTAAATATGGAAGGGACTCTAAGAATGACACCACTACACTATGCTGTAGAAATGGGAGACCGGCATATGGTACGGTGCTTATTGGCACGAGGAGCATACATAGAGGCTCCAGACAATATTGGCAGGACTCCTCTGCATTATGCTACTACAGCAGAGATAGCTAAGGTTCTCATCGATGCCGGATGTGATTTGAACGCGCCCACTACAGACTGGAGAACACCACTTTATATGGCCTCCATGTCTGGCCACATCGATCTAGTCAAGCTACTTGTTGACTCCGGTGCAGATAAGACAATTACAAGTCTGTATGATCACACAGCCCTCCAAGTTGCAGAAGATAAAGGCTTCACAGAGATTGTCCGTATACTGTCTTAATATTGCATTAGAGAGACCTCCCATATGGGTGGTCTTTTTAATTGTGATAGTATCCTGAGAATAAAATATCTGAGACAAAATGAGAAATCTGATCTTGTGGGGATGGGTGAACAATTACTTCTAGTGGTGAAAGAAATGTAGAGCATTATATGTAAGCTACTGGAAGTGGGTTTAACATCTATGCTATGAGCCATCTCGTAAGTAATGCCCCATTGTGTTATATTAAATTCTCATGGTATAATAGATATAACAAAGTGTAAGGAGAGTGATCCAATGTCCAGTGTATATTTTGTGTTGTCTTTAACCAATCATATGAGGCCTATTCAACCCGCTGCAATTGAAGATACACTCAAGGTTTTCAATATGATCTCCAAGCATCTAGATATAGACAACACAGAGGGGCGAGCGGAAGTACATTATAAGACGGGGCCTACTGAGACCTATCCAGGTCATTGGTGGGGTGAAGAGCCTTTCAAAGGGAATTATTCTTTTGCTTGTTATTATGCTAGCAAAGATCCTGAAGTACATCTTGAAATCGACAACTTGTTGCAACAGGTGCACACCATTTATGTTGAGAAAGAAAAACTGAGAGAAAATGATGCCCCTACAACCATTTGGGACCGACCGAGTGAAGCTATATATTTCTTGAAGGATGTGAACGAGTCTTTCTCAGATGTATTTTGTGAGATCAGGACTGTTTCAGGCAAGTTGGTTATGATCAAAATGTCATCTGTATCCCAACTTAGAGAATCGATCAATGAGTTGCAAAAGCTAGTATTTGCCTAAGGAATAAAAAAGAAGGCCACCTATTCCAGGTGGCCTTCTTTTTTATTCTACTCTTGTTAATGTTGCATAAAGATTCTCTTCTCCATTGTGTATTAAGAAATATTTCAGTTTATATGTCCCAGGTTCCACATGGACCACAACATCACACTTCTCCTCTACGGTAGCAACTACTTCTCTACCTCTCTTTTCCCCAAACTTGCTTATTGCAAGTTGCTCATACACATCTCGGTCACATCCTGTAACCCACCATAGATCTGTGGTTACTCTCCCTTTGAGATTTCCATCGTTAACAAGGGGGATGCTATTATCTTCTTCATCTAATGTATCCCTACCAAAATAGAGCACACCATCATGTTCATATACTTGGGGACTGTTGTTGCCCACATAGAAGTGAATTACATCGCCACCGGCATAGTCTGTGACCCGTAGCGCTGTACCTTTTTGACAATTGATATCCTGGCCCTTATCGAGATGGTCCAATACAGTTGATGCATCTCCCAACCAATCGTCAAGAAGGAGGACACCTGAGGGTATGGGTATCGTCACTTCTACCATAGTTTGCTGGAAGCAACTGGACTCATTTGGAATGAATGAACTCCCCTGTAGAGTGTACTCAATTCTTTCACCGCAAGCGAAACAATACTCTTTGCTTGTTATAATTTCTTCATCCCCTGGCATTACCCATCGTAGACTATGGTCTAAAGCCTTGATAAAAGATTCTTCCCCATTTTTAAATAAATAGGTCAAATTTGTGCTGTGGTCACCCTTGAAGGTCAGCTTCTTCTGTTCTAATAATTCTTTCACATGTTCATGTACCATTTCAACACTCCTTACATAATTTATAAAACTATGAAGATACATCGCTTTGTCTGAGTTTATACCTCATCTAGACGTCTTTTCAGATACCCCACTTGTTTCTGTGGCCCCTCAAGTGTGATCTGATACCGGGTAGATAAACGTGATTGCTCAAGTTTCTTCGTGGTTGCGACTACATTATGCGCATCGCAGTATTCTGTGATGTAGGCCATGTATGGCCGGATTTTTGCCAGCCCTAATTTCACCACGAAAGTCAAACACTGGTTAGACATCTACAGACACTCCTCATAAGTTATTTATGTAAATATTATAACATATTTCACTTTCCATACACAATCAATTCATATGGAGAGGGGCAGGCAATGTATTTTGTATACTTGTGCTTTATAACAACGACGTGATATAATAGTTGGACAAAAATATGTAAGGAGTGTTGTTTTATGTTAGATTCACAAACTGTAACTAATATTAGAAAAAGGCAAGAAGGAATAGAGGCTGAGATTGAAGAGGCATTTTCTCAAGCCTTGGTTGATGTCACTCACAAGGTTTCTTTTTCTAAAGTTACAAACATTGGCATGTTGCTTACCATGAGATGCCAGCCTATACATGGAGATGTCGATGTAGACCAGATTTTGTTTGAAGTTACAACAGACCAAGATACTTTTTTTATTGTAAAGACTGAAACAACCAATCATAACATGGATTCTGTGGAAGTGACGGTGCACCAACCCGTTATGGACTTGCAACAGAGGCTTATTCTAGCCAGGTATGTGGAAGAAGAAGGCATTGATCTTTACGACGATCCCTACTTTGAAATAGAAAGGATCGAAGAGGAGATTCTTAGTGCCAGCGAAAATAAAATCCTTGAGGCATTTTTCCCTGCCGTCAAACAGGCTGTAAGCCAGATTGTAGAGAAGGTTGTAACTACACTTTCTGCGAAAGCATATGCTCCGTATTATAAGATCGAAGAAGAACTGCAGGACGCGATGGCAAAGGTCGATACTACTCGCATCTCCAACGCATGGGTGAAGTTTCGTGGGGTGCTAGACGCCGATGAAAGTCTAAATGTTGCATTGCACAACGAAGTGGGTGTCATGGACGACTTTTGTGAAGAAATAAACAAACGTATGTAGGTAAAAAGGGGTGAAAATGAGTACACCAGCTTCACCCCTTTTCTTATTACCCTTGTGTGTAAAATTCTTTTATCTGTTTAAGAATAGATGGTGCATATATGTCACATACAAAAAGGAGAGCGTTAACTTCAACGCTCTCCTTTTTGTATGCTTCCCAAGAAGTCAGCAACTTCGGTATTTCCATAGCGCTTAGCTATATCCAAGGCCTGTTCTCCTTTTTTTATTCTTGAGGTGAGTATCGGAACCCTGAGATATAAGAGCTTCAACACACTCTAGACTGCCATCTATCACAGGAAGACTTTGGGAGCAAGACTTGTAGTCCGTTAATGCAAACTACAATTTCCTTGCCCATACACGCGTCGTATGATTCAATAGAGGAAAGATATATAGAGGTGTCACATATGAATATAGAACAATTCGAGAGAGCTATGGAAACAGATGACGTTTTAGCGGCCATGCTCTTTGCGGGAACTTTGCCTGATATAAACCATGCTCACACTGAATTTGATGGCGGGACTCTTTTATGTCGTGCTGTAGAATGTCACGCCACTGAAGTAACAAGGGCCTTGTTAGCAAGAGGGGCGGACGCAGACACACCTAACCGACATGGCTATACCCCTCTTCACTTTGCAGCAAGTACGGGAAGGGACGATATGGTCCTAGACCTTTTGCATGCTGGAGCTGATCCAAACAAGAAGGACAAGACAGAATACCTTTCGCCCTTTCATTATGCAGTGTACAATGATCATCTTGCCTGTGTGAACAACCTCATCCAAGCAGGAGCAGATGTGGTGTCCTTATTGGAGGACGGTAGATCTTCGATACATCTAGCCTCACGTCTCCCGAATGCTGACATCCTAAGTAGGCTTCTGATTGCAGGGGCAAATATACATGTAAATACTCTTGATGGACGAGGATATGCACCACTACATCTAGCTTATAGTGTAGATGCCATCAGACTGTTGGTCTCTTCGGGGAGTGATGTAAACCTCAAAAATTATCTTGGCAGAACAGCTTTACATCTTTTAGTGGATATTGGTGATGTCCTAGGGCTCAAGGAGGCCTTACAAGTGTTGTTGACCCTAGGTGTAGATCTAGGAGTGAGAGACAACTATGGCGAAACTGCCCTAGATATAGCGAAAAGGAAAGGACACAGAAATGTAATTGGTCTATTAACTCAATAACTGACCTAGATGATGTGTAAGTGATAAGGAGGTGTACTCAATCATGTTAGAAAGATACAAACAAGCTGTTACAAATAAAGATGTACTCGGCGCCTTGTTGGCTTTGGGAAATGTGGAACACATTGATGAAAGTAAAGAATCTCTGTCTGGCCATACTATTCTGACCTACACTATTTCACGGAAGGTATTCGACCTAGTGGAGCCCCTGATAGACTATGGGGTGAGTATACATAGTACCAATCTATCTGATACCTCCCCTATACACTATGCGGCACTCAGAGGCCATGTAGAAACGTTGCGTATGCTAGTGGAACGAGGTGCCAACATTGAACAACTCGACGGATTAAAACAAACACCCCTACACTTCGCAGCAGTAATGGGGCATGCGCATATTGCCAAGGCGCTAATTGACCTGGGTGCGAATGTAGATCCCAGAGATAGGCATGGGTGTACACCTTTTTATTTTGCTACAAATAATGGTTTTGAACTAGTATCGAAAGTCCTCCTAGATGCTGGTGCTGACATCAACTCTGCTGATGACGAAGGGAACACTTTGATGCATGTCGTTGCTTATGACAGTGTGATGGATATGGCAACCGAGCTGATAGCAATGGGTATGAAACTGGATATAAGAAATAAAAGAGGACGAACACCTTTACATGTAGCTGCCGAAAGGAATATGGGTGAAATGGTCAAACTACTGATCCTTGCTGGTGCCACTAGAACGGCACAAGACGATGGTGGCAATACACCATTGCATCTTGCCAAGGTACACAAGGCGGAGAGAGCCATCAAAGCCTTAATAGCTTATGGTGCAGACACCAGCATCAAAAATAGTGCAGGCAAAACACCTCTTGACATAGGATGATGGTCATAATGGAGAGGTGTAAGCATTGACACATTTCTGTATGCATGGTAGGATGGTTGTATAAAATATATGTGAGGAGAGTGTTAATATGTATGATGCAAAGAACTTAGTAGAGGCTATCAAGCAACGGGAAGAAGCGATAAAAAAGGAAAGAGAATGGATCAAACAGTGGGAGATTAATGTCGGTCACACTGTGTCACTCGAAACACATGAGTCTTTCGAGTAAGAAAATAACTTCCCCCAAAAAATAATAAAAAAGACCCACTTTGAACAGTGGGTCTTTTTTATTACTTGTGAAGGTAAACCACCCTCATTTTCTCCAATTCTTCGGTTGTCTTATCGGGGAAAATCGCTTCCTCAATCTTCCGGCGAATAGTGTCCACATCTTCTGTGGAAGTAGATGTGGAAGTGTAAAGGCACTTGCATGTTTTCAGATATTCCCATGTATTTGTTAAATACATTCGTAGATCGGAATTGGATTGATGATCTTTAATCTGTTCGATGGCTGTTTCTACAGCGACAGCGATGTGAGAAAGAGACTGGGACATTGTGTCTACAACTTTTTTATTTTGGTCTCTTTTCATTTCATTATGTTGTTCACGTTCTTGCTTTGCGTGGATATTCTTTGCTTCTTGGTGTGCTTTTCTGTATGTGTCAGCGGCCAGTTTATACTCCTCAGCATGCCCGCTTTGTGTGGCAACAATATACAAACACGCAAAAAGATAATTCACAACACTTTCTCTGAACTGTGACTGCTCCTCTCGTTTCCCTCTGTTTCTATCCTGGTATCGGACATTATAAATAGGCGTGTCGATATGGAAGATTAAGTGGTTTTTGAATTGCCTTAACAGGTGATCTGTAGCTGCCAATTTATGTTTTTCCAGAATCGTAGTCGACATGCCCAACCGTGGTTGATGTTGGAAATCTACATAACTTGGGTGTCCAGAGTGCGCGTTTAAACTCTTGTTCAAACCTACCAACCATAACTCTCGGGGGGTGAACTTCTCAGACCAGTGGGACACAAGACCAACAGAGGTTTTGTACATTTTTCTCTGTTCTTCATTTAGATGTTTTTCCACATCTTCCCATTTCATCTGGCTCGAGATAGCTTTTTCTAACTCTACACTGGCTTTAGTCAAGTTGGTGTAGGCTTCATGCCCCTTAATATTTGTCGATTCAGAACACATTTAAACAACACTCCTTACATGTTTTTATATTATAATTCTAACACACACTATGCGCACGGTCAAGTATAAGAGCACACCCCATATAGAGTGCGCTCCTGTTTTACTTCTGCTAAATTATGTGGCAGCAGTTCCCTTACATATGTTATGTCTTAGTCGCCGTAGTTGAACCCGATCTTACATAGAACACCATGTATCTCTACCGTGTCGTCATATGCCCCAAACTCAGCTGTGCCTCGTATGGATTCGTAGCGATCCTCAGACTCCTTGTCCCCTACAATCGCGAAACGATATTGGTAGACAAATTCATCTGTATAGTTCTCGCATCTTTCAATGATAGCCAGCGCTACCTGCATCTTGAAGTCTGCAGGATAGGGACTAAAGTCTACTCCGAAATCCACATTCAGGTTGTTGTAGAACAGATAGGCTTTAAGCTCACTTTCAGTCATGCTAGACAGCATAAGTTCCGTGAATTGCTCCTCACTAAAGATGTTCTGTAAATACATGTCGAAGTACACTTCGGGCGGGTTTTCCCCTGCCGCCACACGACTCTCCACAGTGAGTTTTTTCCATTCTTCCATGTCCAACACTCCTTACATGTTTTTATGTAGTAATTTTAACACGCTTGATATGGAGAGTCAAGATGCAATATATCGACTGGTCACTTTGTTACATCACGAATTACTACATGATTGGTATTTGGGTGTAGGCTTACAATAGTGTAAGTTTTTTTACCCAACTGAATCACAGATCCTGGTTGTACTTTGAGATTGAGTGTGTACCAACCAACATTGGATCTCGCGGCAACAGAGATACTTTCCTCATCTACACTAGCCAAGGTGCTTCTTTCCCCTAGGCCAGACGGATATGGCTCACCGACAGCCCACGGGATTTCTACCTTGGTTGATACGGCTGGTCTCTCCGCACTAGAGCCGGAACTAGGCCGATAACTCGAACATGCTGAACATACTGCGATAAGGAAAACTATACCTACAAACTTAGACATTCTTCTAAACATTATTTACACCTCCGTTATATTTACAATAGGAGTGTATCATGTCGCAGATTGTACAGTCAACAGACCTCCATCTGGCAAACTGTTATTATGCCTCCTCTATTCCAGGTTAGCTATTCTTAACTTATGTTGCTTATACTCAAAAATCCGTTCATACACCTGAATAGGCTTCAAATTTTTTCGGGTAGTATTTTCGATTGTAACATTGTATCTGTTGTTTGGCAGTGCAACAATGTCTATGCCAAGTTCTTCTGATATTTTACTTAGTTCCCGTTTGATAAGTTCAGGATACACTGCGTTTGCTGCTTTGCGTACATCTCTAAAAGCTGCTACACGTTTGTTTTGCTGTTCCTTAAGCAACTCTGCTTCTGTCCGTTGTTTTCTTTTCACGGTTCTTTCCTTTCTTTGTTGCGTCGGGTTTTGCTTTTTTGTGTATTCCTTTATGGACTCCTCGGTTTTAACGCTAGATATGCTTTTCGATTCTTCATTACGCCTGATTTCCTCTTGCTCGAGTACACGTAAGGCAGCAATGTATGTCTTACAGGGCCTTAATCCGGACAACTCTATCCGATTGTCACGTGGCTCACTAACTGTGATACCCAATTTCTCTGCCAGATTTAGCACTTTTTTCTTTGTGGTTTCCATGAATAAGCACTCCTATTTCAGTGATGTATTTGTTGCTATTATAACATGTGTATGTATAGTATGTCCATATATTTCGCTCACACGGCAAACAACATAAAAAGGCCATCCCATTAATGGGATGGCCCACGAATATATGTTATATCTACTTGGTGAGATTTTTCACTAAATCCAATACTTGCAAGTGGTGAGATATGTCCGGTGGCAGCACATCTTAGACACGGATCTGGCCATCCCAAAGGTTGGAATGGCCAGCATCATATTATATATGATAAGGAGTGTTTGTAGAAATAATTATACCACGCAGATATCCTTTTTATCAAGGGGGTGTGCGCTATGGGGGTTCAACATGAGCTGAGTTTCTTACGATCAAACAACCGTATAATACCCCCGAGGTTCTTCAATTTAGCTGTATCGAGGGCAGTTTTATGCGAGGCATTCCTTATAGATGTATCAGCCCCTCCATCAAGCAATAACATTGCACACGCTTCATAATTATACATACAAGCATAATGCAATGCTGTACATTCATAGGTATCTTGGGCATCGAGGTCTGGATCATATTTCAGAAGTTCTCTGAGTACTTGGCTATGTCCTCTCCCAGACGCCAAGTGAATCGATGTTTGGTTGTCTCCATTGCATATTCTGGGAACCGCCCCATGTTCTAACAATACTCTCACTAGTAGAAGATTTCCTCTTCGCACGGCTTCATGTAAGGGGGTGTTGGTTGAACGGCTTTTGCTATTCATGTCGCAACCCCTAGATGCTAGTAAAGATATCACATCCAAGTTTCCTCTCTTTACCGCGCAGTGCAAGGGAGTATCTCCGAAATGTTTTTGTCTCATCTCCATATCCGCACTCTTGTCTAGCATACATTCTATTACCGCAACCGGTGCATCTCGTAGTATGGCAAACGTGAGAGGAGTGTTGTGTTGTTGGGTGCCTGTTAGATACACATTCACATCTTCTACACTCTCTAGAGATAACATGGTACCTAATACATCATTATCCCTTAGACTTGCACAAAACTTTTCTCTCCACACCAGTTTCACACTCCTCATACGTCATATCTTATGTTACAATTTTAGCATGTGAGAGAGGGCTTTGCAAGATAATGCATCCTGGTCTCAGAATACATTTCGAATATGATTGTTGACACTTACGTTGTGGCATGATATACTTGAACAAATTAGATATGTAGGGAGTGTATATTAATGTTACAAAGTCTATCACCAACCGAGGTTGAGAAGTTGATGCAAGATACTTGGGCTGTTGAGTCCTTGGCAATGAAGTTGTTCAGGAAAGATCCTACACTGCAGAATCATTTACAATCTTGGTACCGAAGCCATCAATTGCCTGCCGGATCCTCTGATGGGAAAAGGGATGTTGTCCAGAAATTGGTTGGTAGATCTCCCGACAAGATCCTCGTAGGAGAATTTACAAACTATATCTGGGGATGTTCTCTTGAGGGTAATCCACTGTTGCTCATGGTGAGTGAGCGAGGGACCAGCATAGAAGTACTGCCCGAGTATCCACAGCACCTATTGAAGGATATGTTGTACGCCTTCAGGAAGTTGCTGGTGAATGCCACATACCGAGATGACCTCTTCTTCACAGACAAGGTTATGAATAAACTGATTAAAGAAGGAGCACTCTAAGGAGTGCTTTTTTTATTGCGTCAAGTGATCCCTCACCAAAACGTGTATGCAATAAGGAACAGAAAGAGGAGGAGATCCAAGACTATGGATCTCCTCCTCTTTAAGAATTTTTCAGTTTCTTTAACAACTCATATTCATCTAACAATCGATGGGGCGCATCTACAATCTCATAACCGCCGTTAGGATGTTCCTCAAATGCGAATACTTGGTTAGGATGTCCTTCAACAACAAAACCACCCATCATCCTTGTTACACTCTCTTCATTCAGAGTGGATATTGATCGAATGAGATAATATGCGGCCTCGGTGATCTGCTTGTTAGGCGCATAATACTTCAACCCTGTACATATCTCCTGTAAGACATCCTTGGGAGCCCACACATTTGCTTCCTTGAAACCAACATCAATACCGAAGTACTTATGCATACTATCTGGATCTAATCGTAAGAACATAGGTTCCTGTTTTGAAGCTCCAAGAAAGTCCATGTAGTCTTTGGCTTGATCCATTGTCATATACGGTATAGTATGCTGGTTTATACCAAAAAACAGGTGTACTGGACGAGTATTCACAAGAAACACGTAATTCAGCATACTGTTGAAATAGTTTTCGACAGTCATTGAGCCTTTTGTAAATTCGACATCCAATTCAAAACTGTATTCCCCTGCTCCGATAAATTTCTGCCCTCTATGAAATCTAACTACATACTTGATGAGGTAGACAGGAAAGTCGTTATATACATCAGTTACATCATTTATGGAAGTTACAATAAACTCAGCACTATATTCCGGAAATATATCGACCAGACCAAGATTTCCGACATATTCTTTGATAGGCAACAGGTTTTCTTTTACAGCTTCAGAAATACTGATTGTTCTAGGATCTGACATATATCACACACTCCTTAACATGGTATACTCAAAATTACAACTCTTTGATGTACTTCAACAGCATCTGTATAGCGATTTTGTCCCCTCTCTGGCTGGCAACGTCTAATGCAGTGTTTCCAGAGAAATCTTTGATACTAGGATCTGCGCCTTTGCACAAGAGTTCCTCAATATCTGTGTGTCTCATAATGTTAACAGCGAAATGGAGAGGTGTACAACCGACATTATTTTGTTTATTGATGTTTGCTCCAGCTTTTACTAAGACATCTACCATTCCTATGTCCCTGACCATCACAGCATAATGTAAAGGAGTCCATCCGTCATTGCCCTGCACATCCACACTACAACCCAAGGCTACCATGTCTCTCATAAAACTGATGTCTCTGGATGAAGCAGCCGTGTGCATTACAGAACGTCCATCTCCGCTTATAGTATGTACATCGGCACCAGCATTGATTAGCATCTTCAGCAGGTCTGTATTTTTGGAGCTATAAGCACACATAAGAGGGGTGTCGCCACCTTTATTTCTTATATTCGCGTCTGCTCCTGCACTAAGCAGCATGTAGGTGATTTCCATGTCCTCTTGTCGAGCCGCATAATGTAAGGCTGTCCAACCATCATCATCTTGCAAGTTTACATATGCTCCTACATCCAATAGATGTTTTACCATGCCGATGTGACCACGTACAGAACACATGTGTAGTGCAGTTTTACCACGAAGCCCCCTTCCATCTACCACTGCGCCCGCTCTTAGGAGCAAATCGAGTATATCCTCCGACTTAGTCGCGTGTATTGGAGCATTACCAGTGCTGGTTCTATTGTTCACATCAGCTCCAGCATCGATAAGCATACTGACGATGTCTGCATGCCCATACTGAACAGACAAATACAGGGCTCCAGTGCCGTTCCAATATTTGTTATCAACATTGGCGCCCATCTCAAGCAGTCTTTGGACGACAGTTACTCTCCCAGCAGTGGCCGCACAGGCTAACAGCGTGACGTGTTCTATATTGTAAAATACACCGTTTATGTCTTCAATACTTTCAAGGGCAAGCAGAGCACCAAGGGTGTCGTCTTCAGCTATACAAGCAACAAATTTTTCTACTGACACAACACACACTCCTTACATACTGTGGATATGATACCCCATAAAGAAAGAGGGCAAAAGCCCCCTCATTTATAGTGTCTACTCTAAGATTGTTTCTCCATGTGCTTAAATATTAGCTCTGTGATTTCAGGATAGCCTGCATCATAGGCCAATTTTAAGGGTGTGCAATTTTTTTGCGTAGTTGCAGTAGGGTCGGCTCCTCGGTCTAGCAAGAGTCTGACACAATCTTCCTGTCCATTGTGGCATGCCTCATGCAATAGAGTCCAGCCGTGATTGTTAAGTAAATTTTCGTTAGCTCCGTGATTTAGCAACAGTTTTACACACTCCAACTGCCCTGTACCACACGCATAATATAGCGGTGTAGCTCCATCCATGTCCACAGTATCAACAGTTGCTCCATTTCGCACAAGTAGATCTGCGGCGTGCGTCATTCCTCCAGAACATGCTCTGTGTAAAGCTGTACGACCCTCACCATCTTTGATATTGATATCAACACCCTGTTCCATCAAGTACTTGGCACTTTCAATAGACGGGGATCGAACCGCACTGAATAAAGGTGTCCGCCCTAAGGCATCAACAGCATGGGGATCAGCACCATGTTCTAGTAACAGTTTAGTGAATTCTCCGTCTAGCAAGCCTGCTGCATAATGCAGTGGTATGCGATCAACATCATCTCTGAAGTTGATATTTACCCCGTGTTCGATCAGTATCTGCAGCATCTCCATACGGTTCCACTTCACCACATGGTGTGTAAGGGGGTCTAAAGATTGCGTATTTGTTTGTTCGAAGTTGCCTGCACCCACTTCATTTAGAACTTCAGTGAGGTGAAGGGCAAACCCAAGCACATCATTACTGTGCACTGCATCCCAAAGAATTTTGTTAGACACTATTAGACACTCCTTAGATATATATTCTATTATCCAAGTATAGCATGTGGAAAGCTGCAACACAATACTTCGGTATTTACGTATACTTGCTTGTCAATCACATCTCTATGTAGGTTGATTCTAGATATGACAAAGGTCGCCACTTGTACATGGAGACCTTTGTCATATGGACACTCCGATACCTCTTCACAGTAATACGTCTTGTCCGATTTTACTACACAAGTGAAACATATGTTGTCTGTATTTATCAATACTATTGTGGTTAGTCCATCAGTCTTAAAGCCAGTCGGTATCTTTCCAACTCCTCAAAAGCACTAGTACTTTCATTTAGGAATGTATCTCCTGTCACAGCACAAGAGTCTTCGAGGCGTACAGCAACAATGTGTGGTACCTTTTGGGAATCAAACATAATGAGCGGTATATATGTATTTGGACGCCGTTTCATTTTGTTCGTTATCTCAAAAAGATTAGTGGAAACTTGTGTGACATTGTACAATGCATCTAATACACGGTTTTCATTATGACCCTGGCAGAACATATAAAATTCATTGTAGTAATATTCGTCACTGTGACCCAAAAGGTTCTTCTTGTTGTGTTGCACCCATACATTATCTATTCTTCTTATACTATACAGGTGTTCTATAGGCTCAGGCGTTGGTGAAGATGACACAAATACACCGTCTATTCTTACCTCATCGATTGTTATATCCACAGCGGGTATCCACATCTGCGCCTTGATGCGGCCTATACGACTAGTCTTAGTGGCGTCGTGATAAGAACACTTGAGCAAATATGTGATCTCCAACACACGGGATACAGGATCCCACTCGTGAACTCCGACATTTTGAGTCCATGGGTCAAAATCTACAGCATGAACGATGTAGTTGGTAGTCATAATTTATGCTCCTAACCTTTTAAATTGATGAAGATCACTACCATAAAAGGAACTCTAATATATCCAAGTGCTTGTTAGCCCCAGCTATGCCAAGGGCTGTCGATCCTCGAGCGTTTAGTGCATGTTTTTGTGCACCAGAAGCTACCAAGTATTCGCATATTTCTAGCGAACCAGAATACGCCGCCCAGTGTAGAGGAGTGTTTCCCAAAGCATCTTTTGCGTCAATTGAGGCTCCAGCCTCTACTAACAACCTACACGAACCAAATCGCCTTTTTGTAGCCGCAAAGTGTAGGGGTGTGCATCCTGTGTCGTCTGCTGTGTCAAGAATAGCACCCAAGTGTACTAACAGGGCTACTGTTTCTTCTCCCTCACGAGCCCTAGATGCGACATGCAGGGGTGTCCATCCACGCAGTGTCTTTGTCTCTATATCCGCTCCGGAGGATATGAGAAACTGTATACATTCTTTTTGTCCTGCATGTGAAGCGAAGTGAAGAAGCGACATATTACTGATATCGGGATGTAATGCATTTATATCTGTTGATTCAATATAAAGTGCTATGCTAAGCATATCTCCCCTTTTCATAGCACTTAATATGGGTTTAGTCATCTGTGTATCACTCCTTACAAAAGAGCATACCATAACAGAACTAAGGTGATCAAGAATGAGTGAGAACCTCAATATTGTAAACCCTAGGCCTGTGCGCCACGAGAGATCAACAACTGGTATATTTCATGAGACGCACATTCGCGAGCAAAGTCTAAAGGACGTTGACCAAGACTATTCTCATAATTGGGATCTGCCCCGGCATCGAGAAGTAATTCTGTGTAACCGGTATGGTTCAAGGATGCTGCTATTCCCAAAGGTGTCATACAATCTGCATATTTGTTTTCCACATTTAAACTTGCGCCATGAGAGATCAGCATGTCGATGGCGACATCATTTTTGGCCCAGAGGGCAAGCATAAGCAAAGTAGAGCCCGAGGGATCAACTACATTTACATCTTGTAGTTGAGGTAGTAATAACGCTAAGGTCAAGTTGTCATGTTCGTGCAAAGCATCTATAATGGCAAACTTTATAGGATCTTTCTTCTTCATAGAAGATAATCTGCCAAATAAGTCCATATCCTCACCCCATATGAGAAGATTGTTTATACACGGATCTGGCCATCCCAGTGATTGGAATGGCCAGCATCATTATTTAAGAAGGTGTGTCGTACCTGTCTTATTATGATAAGGAGTGTAAAAACATCATACCACTCCACTAGAAATGGCGTCAATTATAATCCCTCAATTGGATGGCATGCCTCTCGGAGGTGTATAATCTTCATTGTCTTGACTCTTATATCTGTTTCGGCGATCGTGTGTAGAGTCGTTAGACCTACTGTTGTTCCAGCTCGCGTCATACGACTGTTCTTCTTGCTCTTTCCATGCCTTCAAGTCACGTTCGTAGTCCTCTACACTGTCATAATCCTCTTCATGTGGTTTTCCCAAAGGTCATTCCTCCGATACATCGTGATATGTGTGTGCTCTATACCATAAATAGAGGCACCCTTAATGGGTGCCTCCAATAGTTAATTATGAGTTATATGTCTTTCCATGTACCACTTTGGCACGCACAGAATCACCAGCTCGTGCGTCTCCGTTGATATCATTACATTTAATAGTGTCTCCGGCGTTGACATTACCAGTGATGTCGCCACAAGTGATGCTGTCGCCTGCATTGACATTTCCTCTCACATTGCCACATACGACCTCATCCCCAGCATTGACATTTCCCTGCACATCCCCTTGCACATTCACATTGAAGACTGACTCTACATTGGCAGCGGGTCCTTCCCACACAACTGTGATCTTTCTTGCGGTGTTGGTATCTATTGTTATACTCTCTTCACCAACAATGATTTTGTCTCCCACAATCGAAATATTACTCCCGCTTACTTCATACTTTTTTCCATTCACACGTATAATGTTCATATATAATCCTCCTCCATTTTTCTTCGCTAATTAGTCTTACCTTGTTATAGTATACCATGATATGGGAGGTCTTGTCAAGCGTCCACCTATGAAATCTCCCCTATGTAGGAGCTCTCAACATTCTCCACAATTCTATATGCTGGGTATTTAAGTTAGGCATGAAACCTTCTTTTAAGACAACTGGAAGTACTACTAGTACTGATAGATGCGATCTTTGATGCCACATTAGAAATGCGTACTATGTCCAAGATATATTTGTCTGGACAGAATATGTATGAAGAGAACCTCCAAGGTGTAGGTTCTCTTCCCCATTTATATACTTGCAAGCTTATGAGCAAGATTGTACTCGTCAAGCAACCTGTGTGGAGCATCCACTAATATGTGCGACCCATCCAACTGTTCTTCAAAAATAAATGTGTAGTTACCTACTATGTTTACGTTGAGGACAAAGCCGCCAACCATAGAAACTCTACATGTGGGGTCCAGAATTGCTATTGCATCTACAAAATGACAAAAAATCTCTGTTGCTTTTGTGGTAGGAGAATAGAGCATAAGTCCCCTACAAATATCCAGTATGACATTATTCGAGCGCCAAGTGTTTTCCTCTACATCATCTACTCCACCCTGGGAGTAGTAATGAGGCCATTTTATTCCAAACATAGGTTTCTCTGTCCTCAAAACATTTAGATATTCAATATAGTTATTTACTTTATCCAGCGTGAGGAAAGGAGTTGTGTATTGATTTATACCAAACAGTAGATGTGACTTACAACCATCCATAAGTAAAGCATCTGTGAATACTTCATCAATGATTTGCCCTACAGTATCCATATTGGATATATGTTCGAAATCAAGGTGAAAATTGTAATCACCAGCACCAATAAAGGTTGGTCCTTTATATAATCTGATAACAAAATCTAAAGAAAGAACTTTAAACTCGTTGTATACTTCATCTGTTACATCTTCTGCAGTGTCTAGGGCCAATTCGACACTATATCCTGGGAAAATATTGATTCTGCCAAGTTGCTTCACATACTTTTGAACAGGTAGAAGTTGCTCCCCCACAGCTTGATGCACACTCATGTTACCATATTCTAACATACAATACACTCCTTATATTATAGCATTTATATTTATAGTATAGCATAAATGAGGTCTAACATCAAGATATCAAAGTGACCATATCGATACCACAGTATTAGAACTGTTGGTTCTTCTGGGGTCTTTACACTGGACATCATTAGCTTAGGCCTGTGCCTATTCGGACGATTCTGTCCATAATCATATGGGTTAGTAGGAACTTTTTAGACGGATCTGGCCACCTCAACAATTGAGGTGGCCAGCATCATATTAAATGATAAGGAGTGTATAAAAAATTTATCACTTACAATTCAGCTTTGTCAATACATATCCCGACCCTAACGAGCAGGCCCATGTGGCTGCGGTGTCGACACTCGTTCTAGATAAGCTTTGATTCGGTGGTCCGTAACGACATCAGCGGGCGTCTTACCATCATTGTTACGAGCACCTACATCAGCACCAATTTCAACTAGAGGGATGACATTTGACAAGTCTGCTACAATACCAGCACATGCCATGTGTAGTATAGTGTCACCGTCTGATTTGGGGACATTAATGTCTGATCCAGCTTTAATAAGCACCCCTACCGTTGGCCAGTTTTCGCAAAATGCGGCCCGGTGTATAGGCAGCTCTCCTCTTTTGTTACGTGCGTTTAGATCTGCTCCTGTATCGAGCAACAAAGGCCATACTTCTTGTTTTGTCTGCCAAGCAGCCCAATGGAGAGAATTGTTACCATTGTCATCTACCAGAGAAGGGTCTGCGCCGTGATCCAACAGTTTTCTTAGCATTTCCGTGCTATTATCGGATCTTAAAGCTTTTGCAAGTATGATATTGCCACCCATTGTACTGGATTCTTCTTTCAAAGGAGTGTTAACGTCCGCTCCTTTTTCAATCAGGATATCTACCAAGTCAATCGATCCAGCTTCCACGGCCCGGAAAAGCAATTGGTTCAGACTGAGGCTCAGTTTACGCAACTCATCCTCTGATGGTAAACAAATAGCAAGTTCCAAGACATTGTTTGAGTCTACAGCATGTAGTAATCTATCAATGGAAACAGTATTCTCGTGCAACTCTGGAACAACAATAGATGTAAGATACTCAAGTTCTCCAGATTTCATCAGTGTTTTCAAGCGTGCATCGAAACCCTCATCTTCCAAAAGGTTTTGGAATCGTCCCATCCAAGCATACCACTCTGTTCTTCGAAACAACGGTGCCAATAAACCCTTTTGGTTACTATACGCTATGCTCACAGTCGCCATTGCATATAGTGTCTCTTCTGGGGAACCGACAGGTTCTTCTGTAACTTCCATTTGTTGTGTATATGCAAATAACCGTAATCCTTTTTGCACCCTTTGTGTCATACTAGTTTCCTTGTCAGATAAAAGTTTCAAGAAACATTTGAGGGCATATACATGTTCATCAAAGGATGCCACTGCGGATGTATCACCCATGAGAATAGATTTCACAACATTCATATTTACTGTTTTAGACATTACAATACACTCCTTAGATATATTTATTATTATGTCTTAAGTATAACATGATGTCCCATCATAACACAATATCTCCAACATCCATGTACACTATATATCGGGAAGGCTCCCGGAGTGTGTCCGCACAATGATCCACATTAGCCGTCGTCCTAAGCATCTAAGCTTGCACACCAGCATGAGGGTATGGATAGATGTTGACACACGATACCTTGAACAAGGATACTTTGATACTGAAGATTGACACTATCTTATTTATGTGATATACTGGGATAATAAATATATTTGTAAGGAGTGGCCATGTATGTGGGGTAGATTGTTTGCGAGAAAATACGCTACAACCACCAATGATATCATAGAATCTTTCGTTACACATCCCAATTGGCCTGCCGTATTAAAATTTGCTAAAGAGAGTAAATTTGAGTGTGCAGATGACCTAAACGATGGAGAACGCGCTGCAAAAATAGCCGCACTCCTTGATATCAGTGAGCATTTAGTCAGTTACGGGGGATATCGGGCTGTATTTTCTATAGGTGGATACATCGTGAAAGTGCCAAGCGACCCAGAAGGGTTTAATCAGAACGAGAACGAACGTTATTTATGGGCACAGAAAATCCCTGCAGTAAGAAAGCATATGGTTCCATATGTAGATGGTGACAAAAGATGTATCGTTCTTGGCAAAGCGGAAGTGTTTGATTCGGAAGAGGCCATGAAGCCTTACCTTGAACAAATGGCAGCAATGCATGTTGATTTTAAAGCATGCGGTTTACGATTAGAAGACTGCGAAGTCGACAGGTATGACCAGTATGGTCTGTATGAAGGAAGACTAGTAGTGCTGGATTTGGGAGAATGTTATTTTGCATAAAGAAGAGAGCAGACAACTTGTCTGCTCTCTTCTTATTTTCGTAGTTCTAGCATCAGGATGACCTCCTTGCAAATACGGGCCAATTCTTCATGGAGGTTGGGCTTAACCAGAACTCTTATCTTTCCTAAATACACCCATCCAAACTCTGTTTTAATGTACATGCGCTCTTTTGAAGTCACGCATACCTTCTCGGAATCGTACAGATACTCATCCTCCAACAGAGGGTGTACAAGGGCGTTGTTTGGATTTTTTTCCAAGTCTCGAACACTGTGCATCTGGAGAAGCCACTCTGGATGCTCAATGCTTTGCTCACATAATACAACTTCTCCGGAGTCGGTGATAGACGCTGTGTAAAGCGTAGAAGTCCACTCGGATGCGTCTACAAAGGGCTTGCAACAATGATACTCTACTCGAATTTTTCTTGGGCATTTTTCCACTACATTTACATGTATTAGAACATTCGAATCCACGAACGATCCCACAGTATTAGTTATTGGCAGATTTAAGGTGGGGCTGCTATCAGACAGGTATATATTTGTGCCTGTAGCCTCTCCTAGCAATATCTCTGTGTGTCTTGTATTGTGTGCAATGTATACTTCCTCTGGGCAAACCCTTAGTGTGACCTTTTTCAAGTACACAACTGCCCTTTTACCGGAAAAACGCTCTACAAATTGGATCTTACAAATGTCGCCGTGTAAACTCGGTTCCTCTATTCTTTCGAACATGTTCAAGATAAACTGATCAGTCAATAGGTACTGCTGCCACTCTTGTTGTGACCCAAAGAAAAAGTATCTATATGCATTTAGACCTACTAGTCCAGGAGTCAAGGAGTCTTGCAATACATCTGTCAACAACCCTGCCACATACATGGCATTTTCATGAACAGTGTGCTTCGTTAGATCATGCTGATTCAAGTTAAGTTCTATCTGGGAATGTATATGTCTTATCCCTTCTCCTCTTATCCCACATAAAAACAGACAGATATTTCCGGAAACCAAGGTGTATTGTTTCAACAGTTCCACCGGAGACCAGTGATCCTTGATGTACTCAGATAATTCCGCAACACTTTGCAGAATCGCATCCTCTTGTTCTGGTGTTATGTCCCTCACACTTGACATATACGACACTCCTTACATTATTGTTTTTAAAAAGTATAACATGTGACAAAAGTGAAAACAAGTATATCCATATTTTTGTCAGCCAGTATTGACTCCAAATTTTATGTATGGTACAATTAAGTATAAATATATTTGCAAGGAGTGTTTTGTGTGGCAACAAATTCAAAGAAAGTTATAGCTGCAGATGTCTTGGAACGTATCGAAGAGGTAGAAGGATGGGTGAACATTTATCTCTCTAATTGTCACAAGCAACGATACAGACAACACTTTTTCTCTAGAGTAGTCAAACGTCCAGTGGTCAAGCATACTGTAAATGCGGCACTGAATGCTTTATGCACTGCCCTCGACCAACGACATACCTGGAAACCTGGGGTCGAGAAAAAAATTACACACTATCGCCCATTGAATGGAGACGAGATAAGTGCCTGTATGCACATCACAAAGATCTTGCTGGAATCTTATGCGAAACTTGCTAAGCCTTCCACATGTTTTAGATCGACTGTGCTGACGAGTACAACAGACAGAGTAAATGAAAGGGTAGTAGTGGACCCGAAAATACACCTAACAAGAATGCCCTACAGGGTGCCTGTGTCCAAGAGATTAGATAAAGAAGTGTTCTCTGTCCTGAAGATCGACTGGGGAGGATTATATAGTCTTCTGTCCAACGCATTTTCTCACCAAAGGGATCTGCCAGATGAATTGAAAGACCCCACAGATGAAGAAGACGCCATTCTGGGGCAGTATGTAGAACGATGGAACACAGAAAACCCACTGATACCATTGAAAGGTGGAAATTTCCGAACAGCATGTAGACACTCCCGACGGACACCACATTTTCAGTTGGTATCTGGTAAGACTATATTTCATACGGATCGCGTCAGAGAAGCCTACATCCTTGATGGTCTCCCTGTGTATTCTTATGAAGCCTTTAGGGGTCTGATGGAAGTAGATGCGTGGAAAGCGGTAATCAACTCTCCTGGCAGTTATGTCACTCCAGACAACTATGCCAAGTTTTCGGCCCGAGGTGTTGTGGTGGATATAGCCACTGAAGAGATTGGATTGGATCCTTCGCAATATACAGCCATTCGGGTGCGAAAAGGCGATGATTATCTATTCAGAGCCAAATACGTCTTTTTTAAACCTACAGTAGCCGGGTATGAGCGTGTGCTTGCAGATAACAGTGATGTAAAAGATGCTCTAAAAAGATTGGAGTTAGCTAAGCAATTATTAAGATAAAAAGAAGGCCACCGAGAAAACAAACTTGGTGGCCTTCTTTTTATTAGCGTGTGTATCCATAAGCATGAGACTCCTCCAAGTCTTTCTCTTTGTTTGCCATGTGTGCATCATGTGATAGGATTCTGTCATGTATGTTGCTCAGTCTTTCTTTAGAATACATGTCAAACCTTGTGTCCATCTCTATCTCATGTTTCTCACTTTGGGTCGATTGCCGGTCTATCTCTCGAGATCTCTGCATTTTTTGTGAATCATACTGCTGTTTTAGTTCCTTGTATCTAGGTTCCAGTCTTTCTTTCATGTCGAGGATTGCTAGCCGTGCCCTCACCAAGGTTTGCATAACATCCGCATTGTGATCAGTCCGTTCTTTATAAGCCTCCAATTTTTGTTGAAAGGTTCCAGATTGCGCACACCTCGTTACAAAATCCACGCTCAAAAGTTTTTTCTCGTTAGCTAGCGCTATATGTTCAGTTGCGACTTCTCTCACATTGAATAAGTCTATATTCACTTCTTGTATGAAACTTTGGGGTTGGGCGTCCTGTTTCAACACTACAGACATAAGTTCCATCTCTTTCACAATCTGTCGCAGCTCTGAGTACTCATTTCGTATAAGATCTTCTAGTTTCGGGAAATGCATCTCTTGTCCCTTGGCATTTTTCTGATATTCGTGTAATTGTGAAGTATCTTTCACACGATCAACAACCCGTTTGAACCAGTTTACCATATCGTTATACCCCTTTCTGTTTCAGATAGGTATAATATAACATGTAGATGGCCAGACCTACAATACTTAAATTTTATGTGTGTATTCTCATGGGAGCATATTTCTCTGCACATATAGGGTGCATATTCTAGAGCCCTCTTCTTTGCCTTCGATACAACGTTTCTGATTTGTGCGGGCGTTGCAATAGTGCCCACCCCACCGAAAACAGCACTGGTGGTGTGTGCGCATCCGTGGTACCGTGTCGCTCATTTTTGTAATAAAAAAGACCCCATATTGGGGTCTAATATGTTCTCAAGCACCGTCTATCTCCAATTGCTTGTCAATGTTTGATTTTGTATCTGTGTAGAGCACACGTAGTCGAGTTGGTCCTTCTTCGCTGTCTAAAATCAGTTCGATTCTTGTCTTCTTCTTGTTGACTACCCACCAAGTCTTATAGTAGATCTCAGCGTTAGCCAGTGCTTTTACATCATCACCTGAGTAACTGTTGGAAACTGACCCATCATGTCCAAATATTTCTGCGCCGTTAACCGAACTGTCATATTCATCAAGAAGATCCCTCTTGATGGAATAATAATCGGACATCTTGTCGATTACCTTATCTGTGGACTTATGTTTTACATGGTACACCGCACGCACTAGTTTGTCTTTGTAGAACACATAAGTTAGAACAGCAGGCATTCTGGAAACCGTGGAGTGGTACATAAGGAATGAGTATCCTTTTGCCTTACCACTGTTTGCCAATTTGCTTTTTTCTAGTTTCTTAACCTGTGTGTAACTCATACCCCAGTTTACATTCCTAAAATCCTTTTTAGATGCTGCTGAGGCCAACGTTGGCATTAGAGTGATGCAGAGCAATAGTACGACCATAAATGATAACGAAATTTTCTTCATGTCTTTTCTCCTTCTCGAGTTGTATTTAGGCTACAGATGACTTTGTTAGTTGTTCAATCAGGTCAATCTTTTCTTTTTCAGAGTTTATGATGTATTTCTGTTTAGGGATAAAAGAGCTAATAGTGAATACTGTCTTGTGTTCTTCGGGGATAACAAAATTTTCTTCCAACCACACTACAGTCTCTTTGAGCACATCGCAGGATGAGATAAAGCGGTGGCCATGATAATCGATAAGTAATCTACCTGGAACCGTTGTAGTAGTCCCCTGAGTTATCATTGCGTCATGAAATAAGTCTACACATACAGGAGGGTAGTTCAGGTACACCCCGAGTGTTTTCCAGGGTTTATTCGATGCATTCTTCATATCCGTGCTGAAACTATCGAATGTATCCTGGCTCTGAAAGATATGTCTGGCACCACTTTTATTGTGCACTTTTACAATGGCACCTTCCAGCATTGGAGACTTGCTATACTGAGCTAAGCACTCATATGCAAATTTGCTCACAATACACATGGATTTTAGTCTTAGTTGAAATAGGACCATGCTACGGAAATCTTCTTTTATAATCTCTATACATGTGTATTTATCACGGGCGGATAACTGTTTGTATTCGGGATGAGTAATCACAAAGTGTGTAGCAATGGCCTGAGAGTTTCTAGGGATTGTGACCAAGAGGTACACTCCTTTCGTGTGTTCTGCCTAATATAAGCATAACATGAAAGACTAAGTTATGCCAATGTAGGTAGGGTAATATAGATAATTAGCGGGGTAATATGTGTGTTAAACATCACCCCAAGATTATGCTTATCCGAAAGGGATCCGAGGTAACCGAGGGTAATCTCTATGGGGCACAGGGTAACCCATATTACCCTCTAGGGATATTTGTCCGATAAAGATATCTTATAGTATCACATATGTGCGTTAGGCCGGGGTAATAATAAAAGAAAGGTATACCATATATATATATATACAAACAAAAGTATAAACAAAAAGATATATATATATGGGATATTTTTTATTTTTATTTTTATTTTTATTTTTATTTTTTATTATTTTTATTTAAGAAGAAGAAGGCTAGAAACCGGGGTAATGGTATTACCCCGGTTTCTAGCCCCTCTCTTTTTTCCAAAAGGAGAGAAGCGGGGTAATACCATTACCCCGCTTCTCTCCTTTTATAAGTTAGGCAAAAACGATCGACATCTTTACTGACAAAGACATAAAAGAGTGGCACATGCTAGGGTAATAGGGTTACCCTAGCATGTGCCACTTCCTCAATCGAAGTTGCTATTGTCAAATCCATCCATTAGATCCTGAAGATATGTCGCACTAAAAGCCGTGTAGTTTCTCTTTATACCTTTACCAACAGATACTCTATACCCATTAGGAGCAAGTACTAGTCCCTTACCCTCAGATATCATGGACTTTTGAAACTCTGCCTGAATATATACATTTAGATCTCTAGGATCATACTTATCCCGTCCAATACGTTTATTTAAATGGATGCACATCTCTTCTATATTGATGAGTATAAGTTCTTGTCCGAAGATGCATGCTCTTTTCGTTTTGCTATATACACCCGAATCGTTCGAGTCTGTTGTCGGGATATGGCGCATTACATTGGCTCCTTTTCCATAAATTTTTCCAAGTGCATTGCCGAAGGATACAGCATCATTTCCTATTCCATTCAGAAATTCGTGTAGTATATTATGCTCTTGATCGCCACCGTTTGCTATCTCGGATACTTCTTGCATAGCATCTGGCACCGTCAGTATCTCTGCAGGGGTATACCCCAGTTCATTTTCAGCGATCCCATACTCTTTTGCCATTTTATGCAAGAAGAACAAACCAGTCATTACAGTCGCTGCCACATTTTGTTGTCTCGTACCCATGGATGGGTGTCTATATCCCAGATTCTCATAGTAAAAAGAGGGTGCTGCAATAGCACCCTCTTTCTGTGTTTCACATCTTGATCATTTCAAATTCTGGGACAATATCTGCCAACACAGACTTGTTAAATGCAGTATATCTTTTTTTGGACGATCCCACTCTAACTTGATAACCGTTCGGTGCAAGAACTAGTCCTTTTCCCTGATTTTGTTTCGACAACTCAAAAGCGCTCTGAATATAGACATTGAGGTCTTTTGGTTTATACTTGCTCACATTGAACTTCCTATTGATATGAGTGCACATAGCGTCTATGTCGATCAAAATCATATCCTGTCCAAATACACATGCATCCTTGCCACTCTTACCGTATTTTCCGGGTTCATCTGGAGCAGTGTTGGGTGTGTGGAGACTCACATTGAATCCCTTCCCATATATACTTCCGGTGTGTGATGTATTCCCAACTGTATATCCGTCGTTACCTACATCCCGTAGGAATTCTAAAAGTATATTTGATTCTTCATCGCCCCCGTTCGCTGTATCTATATTGTCTGACATGATCTGTGGTACAGACAGTATATCCTGCGCTGTGTACCCAATTTCCGCTTCAGAAAGACCAATTTCTAGGGCCATTTTATGCCACATGTGGAGTCCCAACATGATGGTTGATGCTACGTTTTTCTGCCTACTTCCCTTCGCATTCAAAGCAGATGTTTGTGTTTCATAGTATCTAAGCTGTTCTCTAATGGTATCATCATCTTGTCGCATTGCCCACAGATTGAAACCCGTCCAGAAATTTTTGTTCTTCATGTCCCTTAAATTTGAGGCCGCTTGCTTTGCGATTCTTCCTCTATCTGTACTATGAAAAGCGCTATATACATACACCTGTACAGCGCGAGTAGCAATGGACAGATCCGATAAGAAAGATTGTCCTAGGGTTATTAAACTGCTACGCATTTTGTATACGAAGGATCCCTGTCCTCCCTCGCCTTTGCCTAGCTTCTTCACGACATTCTTCGCATATATTTCTTTCATCACCAAGTGGGTTTGATTATATCTTTCTTTTGACCATCCATTGTCCCCCTCACTACCACCATACTCATCATATACCAGAGGTATTGTATATCCTATGGTAGCCGATTTGGTCATAGCAGGTGCAGATGGGAAATTATCTATGGAATCAGATTTGTACCCCATGAATGGTTTCAAAGCTTGGATGATTGTAGACTTACCGGCACCCTGCTGTCCTGCTACATGGAGGAGAGGGAAAGCTTGATGCACCTGTCGTATGTTGTACTCGTGAGGGAGAGCAGCCATCCAACCGATAATAAGGAGCATATTATCTCGGGTATGCAATTTCATCGCCTCCTTCATAAATGTGGGAGCAATATCGTTATACCATTTTTCTTTATCGTACTCTAAATGTGTGAGCGAATCTAGAAGAGAAATATCTACAGATGAAACTTGGGATCCGACATATACAAGCTCCTCTGAGGTATCTCCATACTCATCATACACCTGGCCATTAGTAGCACAGAAATACTTCTTTCCATCATCTGTCAATCTTTCGTATCCAAGAACACATGTGCCTGTCTTAATACGATCCACGGAGGCCAAGCCCAGAGTCACATATCTATGATGTAGTCCTCGCATATGCATTTGTGCATCGTGTATTGCGCATCCGGACTGACTTGCTTGTTCCCTCAACCTAGTCTGGAAGTCCTTTAGATTGTTGAAATCAGAAGATGTCAGTTTGACTGTATACTTTCTTCCAGGTTTAGTGGTAACTAAGAGATCATACACATAAAAAGTTTCATTCAGATCCTTATTGTTTATTTCCAAGGTATATATAGGGTTCAAAACAAAATTGGACACGAACTCCTTTATCGGTTTTCCTTTAGCTGAGGATCTCTCTATATAAATGCGACCTTTGTCTTCACCAACATAGCATGATATGCCAGCCCACAAGTCATCCTTACGTACGATCTCGGACAAGGCGGAGCATATTTCCTTATATGAAAGGCCCATCTCCGGCATCTTGCTATAAAGCAAACTAGAGACCTTATTAATATCCCCCTGGGTCAAGGAGTCATAATGTACTTTGCCAAACCAATTCCTTACCACACTATCTATTAAGATGGCCTGTGGCTCTTCACTGAGTAGGGGTATCAATGTGTTCAGTCTGGATTCGATTTCCCCTATATTTAATGTTTGAGTGGATACCAGTGGAACCACATTGTTTTGTGTTATCGATGTACCTTGTTCCGTGTTTATTTTCACATCTCACTCCTCCTGTTTTGTGGAGGAAGTCTCTAGTATTTTATGTGTAAGCGTATATTGACCATATACATCTGTATATGATATAATAAGCACACGAAATCATTAGGGAACTTCCTACTTTGGGTGGCCCTAATACTGCGATCTCTCATCTCGGGCAAGGAGATGAGTTCATAAACCTCGGGTGATTGCACCTGGGGTTTTTTTATGTCTTGCTCGTGGGATCATATGTGGTAAATATATTAGTATGAATAGTCTGCCCTATCCATGGGTACTTCTCTAATATACTCTCCCGCTTACATTGTATTAATATTTCTTCTTTTTCCAACTGCAACAGCATCTTTCTACTTGCTAGTATATCTATTCTTTCGGTGTAAGAAGACTTTTTGTCCCTCATTGCAGCTTGTTGTTTTCTTCTGAGGCGTGCTAATTCTGCTGTTACATTTCTATTCATCCGGCTGTAGTATTTCAGTTTTTCCTCTACTGTCATTTCGTTTAGATCTGTCACATTTATCCCCTCCACCACCAGTGTACCACACCACTCGCCACATGTCAATCATTAGTGTTTTTGTGTGAAGATAACACTTTTCCTGATAAAGGCGTTCTTTCTGGGCCACATATACAAACCCTGGTGTTATTAGACACATACCCCTCTATTTGTATACCCACCAGTTAGAGCCTTACACATGTCGCCCCACCGGATACTATCAGAGGTGGGGCGGGCCTCAAAGTTTGTCTTAGAAAGTCTGAAGTCTGCAGTTATGTCTACAGTATGTATACTAAGGTGTTCCTATTTCCCAACTCGGTGAAAAAAAAACAGTGGTACATTCCGCCTCACCCCGCCCCACTTAAGGTGAGGCGGTCTCAAAGCCTTTCTTTAATTAAATTAAAATAATATAATAATATATAATATAAAAAATAAAAAAAGAAAGAAGTATCCCATGTGTGCCTATATATATATCTTCCCTCATTTCATGTAAACAGATTGGCGTATATTATGTATGCTGTGTATCTTTATACATGTATCCATAGTGGGGCGGAGGTCTGTAGGTTTTACGATATTCTGGATACCCCCTGCACCGTGATGTTTTTCTTGACAAGGAACAGGAAAAGCATGCATCTCCGGATACTTATACCTTTCCCGGAGAGGGGTGTTCCGTAATAGATGTGGGAGTGGCCAGAGACCTTTCCATAAAATGGTTGTGCATGCACGAGTCGTGCATCACATTACACAGCACAAAAATAGCAACGCCTTGCTACGAAAAGCAACTTCGTACTAGTGATGGTGAGGCGCATGTGCAATATGATGAAAGTGTGTTGGGCGTTTGTAGGGAAGGGAATATGGGGGCGGAACACCCTAGGTGTTCCGGGTGTTCCGTATGTGGGGTGTTCCGATTGAACCATAAGCACAGTGCTTTGGTCTACACAGGGTACAATACGCAAAGAGGGAGCAGATGTGTAGTCCGCTCCCTCCTGTGCCCAGCAAAAATAACTACTGGGTTCACCATATTTTTATCCTCTATAATTTGTTAGTATACGAATCACTTGATCCTTGTTCTCTACATCCCCTTTATTATCTTTGTCCCCTATGGTGTATGTAAGACCAGATGCGAAATCTTTAATTGTAAACCTCGTTTTATGTTCTTCCGGAACAATAAAATTTTGCTCTAACCACTCACAGGTCTCAGCTAGGACGGAAGGGAAAGATGTGAATATCTGCCCGTGGTAGTCTACATACAATCTATCTGCGTCCGTTGGAGCACCTTCCTTGCAGGCCAGAACATCGTGAAAGACACTCACTGACATAGGTGGGTAGTTCAAAAGGTTCCCTAATGGTCCCCAAAAGTGAATAGGTATACTTGCTACTTCCTTTTGGAACCGATTAAATACTTCTTCATTTTGGAAAACATATTTATCAGCACGAACATCCTTAACAAGAATGTCGCCTGTAGCTATGGGTTCCCCAATACTTTCTAAGCATTCATACGTGATATTATCCACTATACACATAGGTTTTAAGCCCAAACTAAACAAAGTCAGTGTACGTAGGTCTTTTTTAAGCTCCTCAATATTGCGACTTATTTCATGGGTAGACATCAAATGACAATTCAAGTTATTTAATACATAATTAGTCGCAATCGTCTCACATTCTGCGCTAGTTCTTATCAAGACATAGTCTCCTTTCTTTATTAGATATACAACAAAGTGTAATATGTGATATACTTATGTGTCAATTGTTGGGGTAGACGATTTGCCGAGTATATTATACACTACAAACATTCTGGTGGAAGGTGAAAAACAAGTATCAAATTTTATACATGCAAGTAGTCAGTCATATACTCTTTACCTCCGAAAACAGGTCGGCGGGTCGGAGAGATATGTATTGATGAATACAGTATTCACTTTGCACCCCACACTTCAAATCTTCCTTTATGCCACTTAGTATGTTATACTGATGTAGTAGATGAGAGGGGTGTCTAGGATGAAAAGATTGAGTTTAGTTGTGGTATTGGTCTCCATATTAGCTGTTGTTACATCTTGTAGTAGCAATGCTGATCTCTCTGACATCGAGCATTCTACTGGCGGAACAGAACACCCTGGAATGATCATAAGTTCGGTTGATAAGGAAAAAGTGTACAGTTATGTAGATGATTTGCTTCCCTATATTGAGGAAGTGGAATTAGCGAATGTGATGGTAGGAGATATAAACTCCCAAATAAATACTGAGAAAATTTCTATGGATGAGGCTAAGTTGATGTACGAGGAAGTTAGCGACCTTTACAAACATTCACAGTATGGATTAGGAGCTATCTCCTTGCCAGTCTTGGAAAATCCTGAACTTGATAGGCTGGTGCAAGATATACACGTGTTGTTCATTCGAGTGACAGACGAGGGAGAGTTAATAACAATTCACATGCTCCAATCTATGGATACATACGACATGAAGGGGCTTAATAAAGCAAAAGCTCACGCGGAAACTTTGTCCAGGTATATGGACCTCCTTAATACCATGTTTGATACACTATACTTCAAATTAGAACTGGATGTGGATCAAATGGACTTGACATAGTAAACACGTGATGGTGTGGGAATTTGTTCTGAAGTGCTTTGACATTAGAGCAGATAACAATTGTATTTATCCCAGATAGCTCTGCATGTTAAAATGGGTACACACAAGAGAGGGGCAAACCAAATGAGAAAGATTTATACAACAGCAATATTGATTTTAACACTTGCACTCGCTGCTTGCAGCAATACAGACGTACCCGTTAAAGAGGATACAGATGTGAAAGAGGTGCAAGAGACAAAAGACGTAGCTATAAGTGAGTCGGACAAAGAGAAAGTCGCCATGTACATGATCAACTTGACTCAATATCTGGAGGGGCTACAACTGGCTGATGAGGAAGTTGGACTCACAAGCTTAGATATGTCGACAGGCCGAATTGATCCAGAGGATGCTAGGCCAACATTTGAGGCTACCAGGGAGTTGTATCAACTAACGGTACAGGAACTGAATGATATGCCTCTGCCAGACATCCAGGACAAAGAACTAAGTGAACTAACCAAAGATGTTCATAATCTCCTTATCGTTTGTGCTGAGACAGGAGAGGCGGCTTCGGTGGACTTTTTGGAATTTATAGATTCGAATAGTGACAGCACTGATAGAGCCACCAAATATGTGGATGACATTAGTGATTACACTGAATTACTTCAAACAAAAGTCGATCTTATGCTCTCCAAAATCCAATAAATAGACCAATACCAAGAAAAAAAAGAGGGATATCAGTTGATATCTCTCTTTTTATTTTCACCAACCAAACACTCGATAGAAGCCCACCAGTCTTTGCAGATCAAGAAGCAAGAGGTCTTCTGTAGCCGAATGGTATCCTGAGTTAAGCAGATATTCATAGTATGTTGCATATTTGTCTTTGTTGTTCTTAATATCAACAGACACTATCTCTTTATAAAAATCTCCAACTGCTTTTGGGTATCCTCTTCCAACATCGAATACATATTGAGATGCTACATTGGCAACGTCTAAGGCTAATTTCCGACTGCTTGAGGCAATATTAGTATTGCTGCATACCTGAAGACAGGTTTCAAATAATTTGGTGATATGTTCTATTTGTTGTGGGTTTCGTCTTACATTTAGAAAAGAATTGTGTACTAAAGTGTCTGGACTCAACGAAGCATCTGTGGACTCCACGTCTTTGCAACGATCCTTATTTTGTGACAACAGGAATTGTTTCACAGGGATTAGCATGGCTGGGTGGCACTTCACATCCCAGATACGATTTCCTTTGCTATCCTTAGTATTTGGATCCGCGCCGCAATGTAAAATCGCATATACGATACTGTAGTTATTGCTTTCCAAGGCGATATGCAAGGGGTAAGAGTATTCACCATTGGTGTAATGTACTTTTTCGTTCAAATTTACCCCGAGGTGTACTAGGTGCAAGATGTGGTTGACTGTACCAAATTGGAGAATACTTGCTGGTAGCGGATACCGACTAGCATCAAATCCGGATGCAATCAGTGTTTTTTCGAACTCCTTGTCAGGATGCAAGCCCAAGTTGTATAACATGCGCTGAGCCGACACATCAATATCTGCACCTTCCTCTATCAACATTCTGAGAGCATCTGCATTACGACAAACAACTGCGGCTCCCAGTAGAGTCTCTCCATCGAATTCTTCATGGAACGTACCTTCACGTTTCAACTCCGCTATTAGCAGAGCTACGGCCAGAGAGTCCCTACCCTCAAACACTTTATTTATACGATCTATGTACACACTAAACACTCCTTACATTTGTATATTCTTACACACAGTGTAGCACATACCACATAGTGGAAACAAGAGTTGAGTTTTCTACATGCAGCACATCCTCTGCAGGTTCTGTTAGAAGTGTAACATATGTAGTGCATTGCACACAAGAACATGTACTGTCCATGCAGTACAACCTGCTATTCCCGAGTACCTTCCGTTATTTCAGATAAAATGAAATTCATTTAACAAGATGGGCCAGCATCTCCTATCTTACTCCTCAGACGGTCTTTCTCTCTCCGCATTTCATACTGACGTCACGAGAGGACATGAGAAATAAAAGAGCCACCCTGGCGTGAGGTGGCTTTTTCATCACTTCTGCAATTGGGAAGCGAGTGTTTCTCTGTCAATCGCATCTCGAACGGTATTGATTTCTTCCGGGATGCTAAACTCCAATATGAAAGAGTTCCCCTCGACAAAAGACATCCTAATCGACTCTTTTGGCACATTTAAGCTATGGAGAAAAGGGTAAAAATCATCGTACGCATTATCCATGTCGTTAGCTACACTAAAAATGTACTTTCTGAGAGAGGCCAGAAAATCCTCTACTTGTGCTTGTACATCTAGTTCTGAGATGTACAATGCGGAAAACACGTATGTGAGACTGTCGTCTTCGTAAAGCCAAGAATCTTCATAGCCCGTCGTCGTCAAAGATACATGGTTCACCCCATCATATATGTCGCCATTTGTTTTGAAAGACGCGGACATCAGTGTATTGTACACACGTCGTGCTGCTTCAACAGCGACTCCTTGTGGATCGCTATAATCCCAACGCTGAATGTATGGGACCACAAATATAGTAGACATTGTTAAAACACTCCTTAGTTTTATATGTATCCTTAGTATAACATATAGATTCGACTGGCACAATATGCTGTGACGGGGGGAGCGACCCTAGGTTGGCACATCTCGGATGGTCTTACAGAAACATGTACAGACAACTCCAGTTTTGCTGAAACAACAAGGGTGCCTCTAGACACATCCATGCATAAGACTTAAGTCATGTATGATCTTCAGATATCTTGTCATTTATGCGAGGACGTGGTATAATGGTAAGATGATAGTATAAACAATACGTAAGGAGTGTATCACATGGCGATAAGGAAATTTAGTCAAAGTTTGGATAATGGAGATACTATGGGGGCTATTCTAGCAATCAATGAGGTTGATATAAACAGGCCGTATCAAGGAATAAACGGACATACACCTCTAACATACGCAACAAAGGTTGGCAACATGAGTGTTGTGACAGCTTTGATTGGTAAAAATGCGGATGTGAACGCTAGAGGAGGCCAGAAAGGAATGTCTCCCTTACATATTGCGGTTTATCTTGAGAATAAGGACATAGTCCGCATGCTAATCAATATACGCGCGGACATAAACGCACTGGATAACCTAGGTCGTCTCCCTCTACACCATGCTGTCATTTCTGGTGCCGAGGACGCAGTGCGGATGCTACTGAGCGCAGGATCTCTTGTAGATGTGCCGGATATCGAATACAGATGGACTCCTTTGCATTTGGCCGCATATTACGGTTACACGGAGATTGTGGAGTTATTGATACGTCATGGAGCAACTACACATATGAAAGACATAAATGGAGCAGTTCCTGAGGACATAGCAAAGTCAAAAAGCTATGAAGGAGTGACTAGTGTTCTCCAGCAAACTTAACAAAGAAAGAGGTCCCTCACGTGGGGACCTCTTTCTTTGTTAAGAGTATAATCGACCAATAAGACTACGAAACCAAGCAGCGATACCACGATTGGTTCCCGCCGTTACTAACCATTGGTACAATATAGGGGTTTTCTCCTTGTCTACATAGTGCAAGGGTAACTTTCCATCCTTGTTGGCTAGATTGACATTCGCTCCAGCTTCTAGAAGCAACTGAGAAACAGATATATTGTTCTTGTAAGTGGCCAGATGTAAAGGTGTATTATTACCCTCGGATAACAAATTTACATTTGCACCTGCATTTAGAAGTGCTGTTACTATCCGAGTATGACTCCTGTTTTTCACAGCATAGTGCAATGCACCCATTCCCGAGTCATCCGGAACATTCGGATCTGCTCCAGACCGGAGTAACATCTCTGTCATGTCAATATCTCCTTCCTGGGCGGCATAGTGAAGAGGTACCCAGTTACAATCAAGAAGTGTCTGTGTGTTCGGGTTGGCACCCGAGAAAAGCAGAATCTCGAGAATTGCATGACGTTTCAGCAGAGCCGCGATGTGCAGAGCGTTCCTACCATTGTGATCCATGGTATTGGGATCGGCCCAGTTTTCGAGTAGTGCTTTTACTATGTCTACTTTATCCATGTGTACTGCCCAAATAAGGGGGGTCACACCATCGTAGTTTCCGATGTTGGCAGATGCACCAGCACTGAGCAAATTATCCACGGCATCCAGTTGGCCTTCATGGGCCGCCCAGTGTAAGGCAGTATTTCCGTTGGTATCTTGGTCAGATATACTAGATCCTTCATTTAAGAGCCGTTCCATCTCACTTATATTGCCTTGTGCAGCCTCGTACATAAGAGGTGTACCTCCGCATGCTAAAAGGCGAGAAACAATATCGTTTGTGCCTTCCAGTTTGGCAGGACTACCCGCATTTTCTATGACTTTCATACATTACACACTCCTTACACATATTTATGCCAAAAGTATAGCATACAACATATAGGTCTTACGAGAGTGTACACAATAGGGGCATGCTTGTAGTAGTCTTTTTCTTATCTTCCTTTGATCCCAAGTTCTAGGAGAAAACCTCTTTTTTTGTCTTTCCACTACATAATTATAGTCCTGGAGTGCGGAACAGGCTAACATCTCCTCTCTCTTTTGTTTCCTAAAGAAGATAATATGGATCTGGTTTGATCAGACCTTCCATCAGCAGCGACTTCCATGGGAGTCTGCCCATTGCGATTCCTCAATCCCCAATCTGCACCTGCATCTATATACAGACGTACCAAATCTGGTATATCCCACCATACAGCAAAATGCAAAGACGTTTCGCCCCACTTAGTTTCCATATCCACATGGGCACCGGCATCTAGTAATGTAGTTGCAAGTGACACACTGCTGTCTGGGTACCAATATACATAATGCAGAGGTCCGTACCCATTGTTGTCCAAGGCATTCACATCCGCACCCAACATAATAAGGGGAGATACTAAGGCTTCTACATTTCTGCTCAAGCAATATGAGAGAGGTGTATGCCCACTAATATCCATGTGTGTTTTGTTTATATCGATCTTGGGTATCACAAGAAGCGCACCTAGTACATCATTGTTGCGAACACAACGGGAAAACTGATCTTCCCACATCAAACCCACTCCTCATTATGTCAATATATGTAAGATTTTTCTATACCCTTCTTCAGCGGCAATTTCTCTCGGTGTATAACCTTCATGATTTGAGATGCTGGAGTCTGCTCCCGATTTTAAGAGTATTTCGACTACATCCACTCTGTTCCACCAAGTGGCTACATGTAGTGGTGTCCAACCTACTGGACATTTGGAATTTACTTTAGCACCGGCATTGATCAGTTCTTCTACTAAAGAAATATGCTTGTCTCTGGATGCAATGTGAAGAGGTGTGTAGCCTGTGGAATCGATCAGGCTGACCAGTGCACCATGTTCTATTAGAGTGGACACTATAGCACTCATATTATGTGATATGGCAAAACCTAGAGGAGTCATCCCATTTAGGTTTTCATAAACTGAGTTAAGGTCTATGATATGTGCGGCAAGTATAGCATTCAACAGATCACCCGACTTCACACTGTGCTCAAACCTTTCAGTCCACTCCATTATAAACACCCCTTAGGTGATATTTGCAATCCCCTTTTTGACATGGCTAATGTATTCAAGCACTTCAACAGAATCTGTTTCACTTGCCTCGTCTTCGACAGTAACACCCTTCTTAGCTTTCGAGTATATGTCTGCACCTGATTCAACTAAGTATTTAAAAATGTCTAAGTCTCCTCTCCAAGCAGCATAATGCAAGGGTGTAAACTCCCCCTTATTTTTGGCGTTTACAGTGGCTCCTGATTCTACAAGGATTTTGACAGTCTTCAGACATCCTCTTAATCCAGCGATATGCAAAGCAGTATCGCCATTTTTCCCCTTGACATCTGGATCTGCACCGGATCGCAACAAGACTTGAGCCAGTTCTGTCTCATCAGACCACGAGATATACTGTAGTGGTGTTTCATTGTTTAAACGTTCATATATCCTGTTTAGGTTCAGATGTTGTATAGCCAAGATAGCTCCTAAAAAGTCATCAGATAGTACACTATTCCTAAAATTCTCCACGCTGTCCATTTTTCGATCCACCTCACATAGATCTTATGTCGCCAAGTTTTTGGTGTTATGTATTTAAGCAATCAATTCCTTGTTACTTTATCAATATGATAAGTTTATACTCTAATTTTACCACAGAGAAGCAAGATCCGACAAGACCGTTTATAAAAAACTCGCAAATTGACATCAGCTTACAATTCATGATATAATAGGAGAAACTATATAATGTATGTAAGGAGTGTTTGCAATGAGTAGAATGGCAGATATAATCTCTAAGCTAGGTACAGATGAGGCAACTGTGTCCCACATCAGGTGGTTATTGAAGCAAGATAAAGAAACTGTGGATAATTTATTTCAAGAGGTCAAAGAGACTACACTAGGAGAGGCTCTATCAGAAATGAGTGGACACGATTCGTGGGAGCAGCCTCCTTCCGTAATATCCACTTTCCTAGGGGAGTATTGTGAAAACACGCCAGTTGACTTATCGGAGGATCTGTCGGTTAAGATCTCGCAGATCCAGGTGGATCCCTACAATTCTTCTTCGCGCTCCTCTTACTACTTCTCATATATCGCAGATATAGTGGTAGATGGTCATGTTGTACGCAGAGTGTGTATGGAAAGAGTAGCGCATGGATCTAGTAGAGAGCAGGATCGTTACGACAACAGACAAATATCGGAAACATTAGCTACACAAGCGGTAGAAAATCTGCGCAAATCCCACAGTTCTTATTCTATATCTAAGGATTCGTCAAAGACTATTGCAAGTATACATGAGGCAAGAGCGGAGATTGAATTGCTACACCGTGTATACGCAGCATGGGGGCACGCATTGAGACAGGTTTCAGATGTCGAACATTTTATACACGGACTTTTGGAGGGTGCCAATGAATTATACTTCGACACTTTGCGTAATTTGATTCAAGTTTATAGGGATAAAGTTCAGTATCCCCATTGCTTGGTGTCTCGAGAAGATTATGTGTGCACATATGGATCAAATAGCGGGTCGAAGGCTAAGTGGCATATATTTGTGGAAGATTCGAAGGGGTCCTATAGGAAAATACACAAAAATAATCCTCGCTACTCTGGTATTCTTTCTTGGGCCACAGAACAATGGGAACTTTAGTATTCTGAGCCTATCAATAACTGAAACTTAGTTTCAGATTATCAAACATGTAAGGAGTGTTTGCAATGATATTAGAACTACATGGGGTTAGATATGTTAGATTGTACACGAAAATCATCGACTCGCTACTGAACAAGGGAAGATTTCAAAAGTCCATAGAACTGTCGACAAGCATAGATGTCACAAAAGTAGCCCTTTTGAGCGAGTACGACACTATGATTGTTATGCTACAACAACTTGATGGACTCACCTTGCATTCGTCCTCCGATGATAATCTGAAAGAGTGGGTAAAAATTGCCAAGGATGATTCTGAATTTATAAAACGATTGAAAAACCAATCTATCACCTTTGTAGAAGTTTGGAAGGATATAGAAACACACTACACAACAATAATAAATAAAAGTCGTGTCAAGAATGCGATGAAGGCTTCCATCATATTGTGTGATAAGGGGAGTACTGCTCTTCAGGACTTACGTGAGTTATTGTTCAGTGCAGTGGAAATGAATTCAAAAATCGAACATGTGCTAGAGACAGCACAAAAACAAGCGATAAAATAGAAAAAGGAGAGAACCCTGTGGTTCTCTCCTTTTTCTATTTTAGATCATCTAAGTGAGATAGATCCTATGCGTTCATCAAAACATTCACGATGTCATTAGGTGCTACTCGCATGATTGCAACTCGCAGGGCTGTGTCACCTTCATTATCCTGAATCTTGGTATTGGCACCATACGCTAACAGGGTCTTCACCACACTCAAGTGATGATTTTCCACAGCGTGATGTAGAGGTGTCCACCCTTCCGCTCTGTCAACCGCGTCTTTCTCTGAACCGGACTCCAATAAAAGTCTTGTTGCTTGGTCATACCCAGATATCGCAGCACAGTGAAGAGGTAAATAATCATCGTCACTTCGGATATTAACATTTGCACCTGCACCCACCAGAGCCTGGATGATCTCAGTATGGCCATGGTCAGCAGCGGCATGTAGGGCAGTCCAATCATTAACACTTAGTTCGTCTACATTGACACCCTTCGATATGCAGGCAACCACTACACCAATATTACCAAGAAAAGAGGCATATGTAAGAGGTGTATTACCGTGTAGATTCTTATACCTTCTGTTCAGTTCAAGTGACTCTAGAAGCAATATAGCCCCCAACGTATCTTGGTTGTCAATAGCCCTTTTGAAGTTCTCCACATTTATTAACATGCTTACACTCCTTACATAACTTTTGGGAGTATTATATCATACTATCGTATCCAAAGGCAATACTAATATCGTGCAACACTTCTAAGTGCTGAGCTGATCTTGACAAAACAGTCTAGCTATGATATAATTTAAAAAAATATGTAAGGAGTGTTTGTTAAATGTCTAATCAAAAGAACCAGGATGAAATTGTGAAGGGTGCTTATCCAAACCACACTACACCGGAGGGACATGCACTTGCATTAGGTGAAATGCTAAATGCACACTTTGGAGCAACAACCGAGGAGGAACAACTTAATACAGCTACTAGCCTCATGCGTTATACACAAGATGTTGCGCCTGTAACCACGAATGGAAAAGCCGCACCAGATGCAATCAACACATTATCCATTCGCGCTATGTTGCACGTGGCTCGTTCCGTTGTATTTTATGGCGTCCAACAAGTAAGAACTCCAGAGAGTCCATTTTTCTCCAAATTAATGGTAAAGAGACGTGAGGACTTCAATGCCTGGGCAAATCAGTTCTCTGAACTAGTGCATGAAGTGAATGTAAACACATTGGCTCCATTACGCTAGATGTACAAAAAGGAGGACCCTAGCTGGGGTCCTCCTTTTTTATGTCCGAGTACTCTCCAATACATATTGTTTTGGCTTGAGAAAGCAAAGCCAACATTCGATCATAACCCTTTTTGTTTGCCATATCCAAGGGAGTTTCTCCACGATTGTTCTTCACATAGATACTTGCACCCTTGCTGATGAGAAATTCAGCCATTGGCACATTGTCATGAAGGGTCGCAAAACTCAGAGGCGTCCAAAGGTCGTCGCTTTGCTCCTCTATATTTGCTCCATATTCTAGGAGAACACGACACATTCCTACAGTTCCATGTGAAGTGGCGGTGTGTAGAGGTGTGTATCCCTTTTTGTCTCTGGCATTTACTTTTGCACCCGCTTTGAGCAACACCTCTGATATGCTTTCATTTGCAGCATAGTGCAACGGAGTCCACTTCTGCTGCGAAAGAGACCCCAAATTCGCACCGGCATGTACCAACATCTTGACTATCTCTGCATCTCCTGCATTCGCAGCTACATGCAATGTGGACATGTGGGAATACCCAGAAACGTCAGGATTTGCCCCCAAATCTAGGAGTAGCTGAACAATTGGGGATAGCCTATTTCTTATAGCATAGCCTAAAGGTGTCTTATGTTGGAGAGTCACGTAGGCCGCATTTATATCTTCTAGTGAGTGTATGGCTAACGCTGCTCCCAAGGTATCCCTGCTATCCATACACTTTCTCAAATGGTATGGGTCCATATTTTCACCTCTTGTGCAGCAGTCAGCATCTGGATGATTGCCCTAAACGAGTATTTAGATGCAATATCTATAGGACGATACCCCGAGTTAGTTCTTACAGCCAAATTTGCACCTGCCTTGATTAAATATTCAGCTTTAGTAGCGAATCCATTCCAGCAAGCCATGTGTAGGGCGGTGTACCCTTCATGATCTTGTAGATCGATGCTTGCACCAGCATCCAGTAACATTCTGACTGTTAAACAATGCCCATGTTGTGTCGCTTTGTGTAACGGCGTATAATCCCCTGAGGTCAATGCATCTATACGTGCGCCTGCACCCAATAGTAATTTTATCACATCCAAGTTTTCCTCTTCTGCTGCGTAGTGCAATGGAGTGGATCTAGTGTTATCCCTAGCATCCACATCACAGCCATGCTTTATCAGCAGTTCTACAGTGGCAGTGGCCCCTTCCATCGCGGCCACATGTAAGGCATTCTCACCATTTTTATATTGCCGATTAACATCATATCCCCTGTTGAGGAAAGACTCTACAATGGACACACTTGCGCCTGCAGATATGGCATACATAATGGGTGTAATACCACATATCTGTTCAAAGTCTTTGTTTCGTTCTATTTTTTCCAAGGTTAATGTTGCACCTAAAGGATCATCCATAGCGATATATTTTCTAAGTTCTTCGAGTAACATATATGACACACTCCCCTACTTTATCCCCGAAGCATAGCATGAGCGAAGTTGTGGAATCAACCTAAACTTTCCCACAGAACTTAGAACTGCCCAGAACCACTATACTTAGTAAATACATCCACCACACCTGTATACTGTCTTTCTCTTGCCAATTGCAGGGGAGTCCTCTCATACCTGTTTTGCACATTTAAAGAGGCACCAGAATTGATCAAACACTCACATATACTTACATCTTTGTTTTGTACAGCTATATGGAGAGGTGTGTTATATTCCTGTTGCTCTTGCAGATTTATGTCTACACCATTATCGATCAACAGGCCACACATTTCTTTTTGTCTTCCGTGAACCGCATAATGGAGACTGTTCCATCCCTTGTCATCTAACAAATTCACATCTGCACCCGCACATATAAGCAACTTGCAGGTGTGTACCTTATCCGTCTGTCCTAGATAGTGCAATGGCGCCCAGCCATGCCTGTTCTTTTTGTTAGGGTCTGCGCCGTACTCTAGTAGGATATCTACTATACTTATATTGTAGTGGCAAGCAGCTAGGTTCAGTGCTGTAGAGTTCTGACGATCTGTGGCCTCAATGTCTGCACCTGCATCCAAGAGGAGTCGCACTACCTCAGGTCTATCGTAAGATGCCGCAATATGCAAAGGAGTACGTGACTGGTATATGCTGGACTGTCTAGCGTTCACATCCGCGTTGGCATGAATGAGGGCGGTGCATATATCGGTGAATCCGAACTCAGTAGCAAGGTGCAGGGGGGACGTGCCCGCATTGGTCACAATGTTTGGATCCGCGCCCCTGTTAAGCAAAAAGGTGCCAACTTCTGGCATCCTCTTTTTTAAGGCATACACAAGCAGGGTTTTAGAGTCCTTATCGACCTCATTCACATAGGTTATACTTTCTAGGGCTAGTAAGGCTTTCAACAAATCTCTGCTATCTATTGCCTCTTTGAAATTTTTTATAGACATTGGACCAAACCCTCCAGATAAAGTATATACCAAAAATGGCCTAAAACAAATGCATTCTTATAACATTTATGTAGGGTTAAAAGACTCTCTTCTCTCCATCATAGCCCTTATTGAAGGACTGGAAGCATGGTAAGGAGTAATTTTTCTTCTCCCACATACTATGTCTTTGTCAGCCCCCCTATTCAGTAACATTTCTGCAATAGCTAAGTTTCCCCTGATACAAGCGTGGTACAAAGGTGTCTGGAGTGCCTTATTTTGTGCATCTACTATTACATCTTTGGCAAGTAACCAAGACACAATATTTTTATTTTGCTTTTCACAAGCTGTATGCAATGCAGTGGTCCCATATGTATCCTTCAGGTTAACATCAACCAGGGAGTAAGTATTCAGAATAAGACTTACACAGTCCTCAGAATCTGAGAGAATCGCGTACATGAGAGGCCACTGCCACTCCAGCTCTTCATACCGTGAATTAAGGTCATCTAGTCCTTCTAGACATACAGCCATCTGCAAAACATCTCCATTATCTATTGCTGTCCTCAATAGCTCTGCTGACATAAAACCAACACTCCTTCATATAATTCATAAGAACAATTGTAACATGAGTGATATAGTGATGGCAACACATCCATACTAGGGTTTGTTTCCTTGACCTATTTGTTCAGCATATGTTATACTTGCAACATTTGGAAGCTATCTGGATTGACGGCTCAGCGGAGTATTGTATAAATGGTGGGCACTATGCCACGAGAGCTTATATCAAAAAATAGTGCCATCAAGTACATATGGAGGCGATTAGTATGAATACACTTTTTCTTTATCCTTTATTGGCGATTCCCCTTGCTCCCATACTTATAGCAACCTGGTTTACCATTTCTCGCGAAGTTATTGAGAGTTTTGCTGCATTTGATAAGACAGGACGAAAGTATAATCCTGAGGGTAGGATATGTGGAGAAATTACTATGTATTCACGCACATCAAAGGTTACTATAAATATCCGAAGAGGTACACCAAAAGCCATTACAGAACGCTTATTTAGTATACTGGAAAGATGCTTCGAAAAGGATGTACCGTGGCGTAAAGTCAAACTAGCTCTGGAAAATAATATACAGCAATCTTATCCTTCACCGAAAGTGGGAGGAAAGACCATTGTATTGAGCACCGACAAGAACGGTAATGCGGTTATCACCTTTCCGAAGTATCCGGCTTGGAAAGAACGTTTAAAATACAAAGCCTTAAAGTCTGAAGTTGATGAACTATTCGAAAATATGGACGGCACTGACAATCAAACATCCATAGAACTCAATGTGGTAAGTGACTTTGAATCGCAACTGCAACACTTAAAGGAACTTGTACTTTTGTCTAGTGACACTTCATATCAAGATAACACAAATGTGAGGCAAGTATTTAATATACATCTGATTAGGCTTAACAATATGCTGGAATCTTACGAGAGGTTAATTGTAGGGGAAGCCAAAGAAAAAGCAAAAGTAGATATCACGGACACCATAACTTTGCTCACAGAGACATTGACTGACCATTTGGAAAATGCGAATGGTGCTGAGGGATATAGCATATCTAGTTCTGCATCAAATATACGTGCAATGATACATAAAAACCGTTCAGGAGAAGAAGGGGGTGCGTACTGATATGAAGCCAGAAGAGGTCATAGTAGGTGCTACACTTCTATTCATAGCAGCAGTATTCGGTTCTATCCTACTTGCTGGCGCAATCAGGTCTCTCATACACAAATATTTAAGTTTTGATATGGGGATCGATACCTTTGATAGCAAGGGTAAAATCCTTGGCAGGTTGGGTGTACGGTCTAAGGATGCAACAATGTTTGTGCAACTTCCGAATGATCCAATTGCTCAGAGATTACTAACAGTATTAGAAAAACACATTGACAACAATGTTCCGTGGGATGCCGTACGCCTGGCAATGTCGTCCAATGCTTCCAGACAGTTTCATTCGCTCTCCACTTCACAGCAAGTTGTGGACTTCAAAGTGGATGTATACGGTAACTACTTGTTAAGATTCCCAGAGAAGATTGGGTTGGGTCTCTTAGTGCGCCGGCAGTCTCTAAAGTTGGATCTAAAGGACGTAATGGCCACAGTCAGGAAGAACAGATGGCACATTTCGTCTGACCAAGACATCTATACTGATGACACTGATAAGGTCCAAAATACACATGAAACATATTCTCTCAGGGACGACGATGCAGAACTGAAAGAACAATTAGCCACGTTACACAAGTGTGTGGAGTCTGCTAGGAAACTCGACTATATGGGTAACACGGGCGTACGTCAGATTTTTAGCATACATCTGAACACACTGGAAGAGATGCTCGGCATATACAATACTCTGACATCTTCACCTGACAGGGAGAGTGCCAAAAAAGATATACTGGAATGTATAAAGATGATTGTGCATACTTTGACATCTTTTCTCAATAACTATCAACGCGGGGATAAAGATATGATAGCAAATAAAGCTGCCAGTATGAAAGCAATGCTAGAAACAAGTCATATATCTGATTAATATGGAGGAGGATATCCCAATGTCAGAATTGGTAAAAGCAATAAATGCATTAGATGGTGCTCGAGTGAGAGATATTGTAAGCAGGACCAAAGCAGAAGAACTACGAAAACCAATCCCGGAAATACTAGATGGTGTATCAGGGACTGTATTGTCTCTAGCAATACTAAAAGGTGGCACGGGCATGTGTAAAGATATAATTGATGCTGGAGGGTTTGATCCCAATAGTACAGACATTGAACCAGTAGTATATGCTGTACGTGCAGGCAAATACATGTCTGTGAGACGCAACATACATTTGCTGGACATGTTGGTAGAGGCCGGTGCAGACTTGGACAAATGGGATGTGCTGGAAGATGGTCAGAATTTCAGAAATCCTTTGATGTGTGCATGTATGAACAACCCATATACCGACATATTGGAACACATTATTGAAAAGGGTGCCACTTTAGATGCCCAAAATTCCCTAAATATGACGGCTCTTCACCATGCTGTGTCTGCAGGGAATTGTAGCCATGTTAGAATGTTACTAAGTTATGGTGCAGATACATCTATTAAGAACTCAAAGGGAGAGACTCCGTATACTTATGCACTGCGACTGAATCAGAGTGACAAAATTTTGGAGTTATTAAAATGACTGTGGGGTGGCTTAAATGGACACTTGGGGTTTTATTACTATATTAGCGTTGACATCGCCGTTCTGGATAACTCTTGTGGGTATTCTTCTGAGACCAATGTATGAGATTTTGCATACCTTTGACAAGAGACTTCAGTTGTATGACGAGAAGGGGAAGGATGCTGGCACCATCGTTGTACGCTCTGATGGCGAGAAAATTAGATTAGTGCTTCATCCAGAATTACATCTCGAGTCTTCTGAAAAAATAGTTGATATCATCTCGAAATGTTTCAAGAAAGATGCTCCATGGGAGGCAATACGTTTGTCGATGGGATCAAAGGAAGACGGTAGATATCCTGCGCCCTCTAGCCGAGGAAAAGGAAATGATAGTGTGAATCTAAGGTACTCTACATTTGATAATACATGTATAATCTCTTTTCCAACGTCTTTTCATTTTTTGGGATATATGATAGCTCGACTTAAGGTGAGAAATCTCTTTAAGGCGATTAGGAAAGGAAATGGGCACATACTGTATCCCACAAGTGATAGCCAAGAAGAAACAGGTATAAATGTCGCGGGAATCTACAAGTACTTGAGGCATGAAAATCTGAAAGATGACATAGGGCTACTGAGTAAGCTGACCGAGTTATGTGATAAAGTTGATTATGCAAAAAGTACACCTTATGCAAATGTAACAAATGTACGCCAAACCTTCAATGTACACTTGGAGAGGTTGGATGAAATGCTGGGTATCTATGCAGATATCTCCGTTCCAGCGGAGAGAGAGACGGCTCGTGCAGACGTTATTGAAGTTATTGAGCTTTTAACTTATGTGCTAAATGGTTACCAAGGAAGTCGTGCAAGCGGAGAAAGAGAGACTATATCCAGTATTGCAGAAAGCATAAAGTCTATGGTTAACATTAGCAAATAAAAAAGAGGAGCACCTACTGTGTGCTCCTCTTTTCATATGCATGCTTCTGTCCATTCATGAGAAGGTAAATAAGCTGAGGGACTATTTCCATTCAAATCCTTTATAGCTACACTAGCACCTGCGCTGATCAGGAGATTTATGATCCGGTTGTCCCCCTTAAGATACGCAAAGTATAGAGGTGTCCAATCTTTGTCGTCTGTTTGATTCAGATCCATGCCCCTTGACACCAAGATGTTGGCACATTCGTATTTTCCATACATGCATGCTAAATGTAAGGCATTTCTTTGTGTCGAGTCTTGTGCTGTCATCGAGGCTCCCCTTTCCAAACACCATAAGAGCATGTCAGTGTATCCACGTCTAGCTGCAAGAATGAGAGGAGTTCTACCGGAAGCATCTCTGCTTTCCAGATCCGCTCCATTAGACAAAAGGATACCCGCAACTTTCGAATAGCCAAAGTCCACAGCTGTGTGCAGAGGGGTGTACCCATTCATGGATTGAGAATGCACACTGGCCCCATGCTTGAGCATTAACACTACATAGGCTGTATCAGATACTGCTGATGCACAATGCAAAGCAGTTATCCCCATATCGTCCTTTTCTTCTATTTCGGCACCATGATTGAGAAACATTTCTAGTGCTATTAAGTTTCTCGAGTGTATAGAATCAACCAAGAAAGATTTATGAAAGTGATCTTTATATTCCCTGTGCATCTCCTCGATAGATCTGTCCTTAAGCAAGAGGGCCAATCCCAGAGTATTCTTTGTTGTTATACAGTCAAAAACCTCTTGAGCCCACATCAACTCCACCTCCCAGTGTTCGTCATCCATATTTAAGCACACCGAGATGTTTTGTGGCAAGAACTTTATTACTCCTGCACACCTTCTTGCAACTTGTTAAATGCTTCTCAAGTGTTTCAAGTCTTCCAAATATGAGGAAGGTGTGCAAATAGTAGGTAAATATCAAAAAAGTCATGAATCAATGTTTTTAATTGAGTCGATGACCCAAATTGGGTATTTCTAAAATATGTTATTGGTGTTTGCGGGTGGATATGTTCTACATATTTTGTATTGACCTACATGTTCCTAGAATGGTTTAATTATGAAAAATAGTAGGAGTGTTAAATATGTATGTAACATACGAGGAACAACAAGAAGCAATTAAAACAAATGTAGAGAGCTTGCGTTATATGCCCTTTGTCACGGAAGACCTATTACTACAGGCTGTTGAGATGAGCCCTTGTTCTCTCGGATACATGTGTGAACCATCAGAGGCTGTCCAAATGTCTGCTGTCACGCTTTATCCGACAGCCCTGCAGTATATCGACAACCCTCTGGAGTCGGTGCAAGAAGCGTCTGTACGTTTGTGGTGGTGGTCAATCATGCATGTGGATAACCCCTCTGAAAATATCCAAACACTCGCTGTCGGAAGAGATGCTCGTGCCATAGAGTACATACAAAATCCCACAAAAAAGGTTCAGATTATGGCAGTTTCTGATAATCCATCCACTGTATCCTTAATACATAATCCTTCAAGTGAGGTATTGTCTTTGGCAATAGACTTGGGCTATGATCCTAAGTACTGACATTAGGTGGAGTTTCCACACTACGACTAGGGGGTATGGGTCTTGACATTAGAGAAATTCGGAAAGTTCATAGATGTTGGTGATGTGCTGGGAGCCATTTTGGCTATAGAAACGATAGAAGACTTGGATGAAACTCATATATCACTATTCCTGACCACTCCACTTTCTTATGCTGCTATGAAGAATCAAACAAGTGTTGTCCAAGAGTTGATCAAACGTGGGGCAAATATACATATAGAAGACTATGAGGACTGGCAGCCCATACATTATGCGGCACAAAGCGGAGACTTAGATATAATTCGAATATTACTAGATGCCGGCGCTAATATAGAGGCTTTAACTGAGCGTGGATTAACACCATTGCATTTAGCCGCAGGCGCAAATGATGTACAAGCATGTGATCTGCTTATTAGATGTGGTTCGGCTGTAGCTATACCAGACGCTGATGGATGGCACCCTCTGCATCAGGCGGCCTTTCTGGGAAATTTAGATATGTGTGCACTTCTACTTGCTCACGGTGGAAAACTGGATGCCAAAACTTGGGGCAATCCCGAGAGTGAAACACCGTATAACATGGCCAAGATGAAGGAGTTTCAACATATTTGTGATTTCTTCGATAAGTGGCAGATGGAGAACAACAAATGATGGGAGATAACATATGACCTGGGAAAAACTGGATGAAGCAATGAAATGTGACAATATGCTAGGTGCTATATTATCCCTAGAGACGGTGGAAGATATCAACAAACCGAAAAAAAGACTTCATGCGACCCCTCTCATACAGGCAGTATCTAAAGGTATGACTCCGTTGGTTGTCCGTCTAATAGACAAGGGAGCAGATGTGAATGCGAAGGACTATGAGGACTGGACACCACTGCATTTTGCGGCACATAATGGCGATGTCAGTATGTGCGAGATGTTAATGAAAGCTGGGGCAGTTGTTGATGCCGTCTCGGATAACAAGAGTACCCCCTTGCACATAGCCGCTTTGCATGGCCATGAGACGGTATTTAAGTCCCTACTCGATGCTGGGTCAAATGTAGAGGCTAAAACAGATGAAGGAGACACCGCATTACGTGTGGCCTCTGCACAGGGTTATATCGAGATATGTAAGATGTTGATTGCGGTTGGAGCTAGGGTCAATGAAAAAGATAATGGAGGGTGGACACCTCTGCATGTAGTGAGTTACACTGGCAACGTGGACATTTGTCAACTGTTGATACTACATGGGGCAGATATGCATGCGACAGATATAGATGCAGAGACTCCGTTGCATTTGGCTGTGGAGAATAGACATGTAGGCGTAATATCCATCTTGATGGACGCAGGTGCTTCTGTTTCTTGCACAAATAGGAAGGGAAAGACTGCGCTGGATATAGCCAAGAGTAATGGAGACAAAGATATTATAATATTGTTAGGGGGTAAAATTTGACTGTTCAACGGTTTAAGGAGGCAGTACTAAATAAGGATCTCTTGCAATGTGTACTCTTAGCAAAAGGTATGGGTCTGGATACTGTATACAGTGGTCTGGATCAACTTACACCACTAAGCTTTGCCATCAGCTACGGGTTTGAAGAGCTCGTAACACCTTTGATATTATCTGGGGCCAATGTGAATGGTAAGAATTACAACTCGGATGCTCCCTTACACCTAGCTGCTGAACAAACAAATAATCGTATATGTCAAATCCTCCTTGATGCAGGAGCAGACCCGAATATTGAAGGGGGAGCAAAATGGACATCTCTTCACTATGTATCTGTGAAAGGGTACTACGACACTTGTCACACACTTATAAAGGCAAAGGCAAATGTCAACGCATCGACAGATAGCGGTGTAGTTCCTCTGCACTTAGCATGCAGATATGGCAACTTAGGTATATGCAAACTACTTTTAGGCGCTGGCGCAAATGTCAATGTTATAGATTCGTTAGACATGAGTGCCCTTCACTATAGCGTACGCTGGGGTCAGGAACAAATCGTACGTTTGCTTATTAACTTTGGTGCAAATAAGAATTGCACCAACAGTTATAATTACACTCCGTATGATCTGGCTGTGGAAAGGGGATATATGCAAATGGCTGGTTTGTTGGTTTGAGGATCTTGGAAAGTGAGGGACTATCTGTGGAGATGGAAAGAACATGGGTAAAGAAGTTCACACAAGCTGCCGATCAGGATGACATATTGGGCATGAGTCTAGCTTTGAAATCCCTAGGAGATATAAACAAACACTATGAAGTGGGGCCCTACAAACTGGGAGATTTCTATTTCTCAAGTATGAAAATGACGCCTCTAAAATATGTGATACATCAAAGTTCCCCTGAGGTTGCCCAGGCTCTGATATATATGGGCGCAGATATAGAAGAGAAGGATGAAGATGGACGAACACCCCTTATGATAATATGTGGGATACGCAAATGCAACATAAGTTTGTGTAGAATCTTACTTGATGCAGGTGCTCAAATGAACTCTAAGGATGTGAGAGGGTGTACTGCTCTAATGATATCAGCAGAATACAACAACGCTGCTATGGCGGCTTTACTGCTCGAACGAGGTGCTGACATTACTATAAAGAATAGAATGGGTTGGACGGCAAGAGAGTATGCCATAAAATATAAACACCCAGAAGTGGAAAAAGCTATAAATAATTACACAAAAAGAACACCACTCTGAATTACACCAACAAAGGGGATGTGCATTTGCCTATCGATGCCTTTAAACAATCTGTAGATGCGGGGGATGTGCTGGGAGCCATTCTCGCCATACAATCTTTGACACATTTAAACGAAGGGTATGCGGAACTAGGCGAGTTGACACCACTCATGTATGCCAGTTCTACTTCTCCCATCTCTATTATGTCAGAATTAATAACACACGGTGCAGGTGTCAATACATCCGACCAAGATGGTTGGACACCATTACACTACGCAACAAGTAACAAAAATTTAGAAGCATTTTACTTGTTGCTAAATGCTGGTGCAGACATAGATACTCAAACACATGTAGGATGGACAGCTTTACATCTGGCCGCAGAGTTTGAACAGGTAGAAATGTGTCGAGTACTGTTAAACGCTGGGGCAAATATATGCTTGAGAGAAAATGAGTATGGATGGGTTCCTGCACATTTGTCTATTCGTGCAAAAAACATAGAGTGTACGAACATGTTTTTGGACGCAGGTATAGATGTCAATATATTAGATGATGACGGGTGGACTTTGTTACATTTAGCAGTATTCAGTGAATGCTCGGACATCACAAGTACTATTTTACACAGGAATCCTAACCTGAGTATGAAGAATAAGGACGGTTTTACAGCACGTGACTTGGCTTTGCGAGAGGATAGAAGTGATATTTTATGCCTATTCAAATAAATAAGAAAAAGGACACCATAGAAAAGGGTGTCCTTTTTCTTATTGCATAAGGTCTTCCAAATGCGTGTTATAATCAGATAACTTCTTTGCAGTTGCCAAACCTATGATCGTAACTTTGCTATCGTTTGTCACACTGATTACATACAGCTTATGTTGGTGAGCTATTTGCGTCAAAATTGCTGCTTGATTGGATGTATTGCTTTTAGCACCTGGTTTCAGCACAAAAGTCCATTTTCTCCATCTGACATCAGCCTTATGTAATGCAAAAGTGATCAGTAGTGCGACTAGCACTATAAGATTGGAAGACATGCAGAACACTCCTTACATATATTTATTTATGTATAGTAAACCACATGGAAGATACAGACACAATACTGTCATGCGCAGAGCCACTCCGATATTTCGTACAAAAGGAAGTGGTCTGATAAAAAACCTTGACCCTGCATCCGTTCCATGTTATAATATTGAAAAAGATGTAAGGAGTGTTGTTTGTGTCGATAGAAAAATTTAGGAAATGTGTAGATAATGATGACATCTTGGGTGCTCTTCTAGCAATTGAAACACTAGAGGATGTAAATGATCATTGCCCGCATATAGAGAAACTTACACCTTTGGGGTATGCCCTGGGGAAGAAATCATATGAAGTGGCTCAGTCCCTTATATTTAGAGGGGCAGATGTGAATGCCAAAGATTACAACAGCTGGACGGCACTGCATTTAGCTGTACGCACCCATGAGCCTAAACATGTCAAATTCTTGTTGGAACATGGAGCAAATCCGAAACAGAAGGATGATCGGGGCCTAGAACCCATGCACTACGCTGGTATGAGTGAGAACGCGGAGATAATACAATTGTTGTTGGAGGCCGGTGCCTCCATTCCTCAAGAAAATCTTGACAATTCAGCAAAGTTATTCCTACTTACACATTCCGACACGCCATGTCGACTTATGGGGGAGTAAAGAGTATGAATGAACACGTGCAGACTTTCAAGGACTCTATGCATAACGGGGATGTCTTAAAGGCATCCCTTGCTTTACACAATATTCCTGACATCAATGCTACATATCCTGAACTAAACGGTTTTAATCTCCTTGGTTATGTATTATTGAAAGAATCATATGATTATGCCGAGTTATTGCTCAAAATTGGTGCAGAAGTTGACAAAAGAGACAGAAATCAGATGACAATTTTACATAAGTTAAGTAGAGAAGGATGCATTGGAGGGGTGAAATTCCTCTTGGCAACAGGTGCAAATATAAATGCGGCAGATATACACTGCAGAAGACCATTACACTGGTCTATAGTATTTGGGTACCCGCACATATCCTCCTTTCTAATAAATGCTGGGGCAGATCTCAACGTGCGAGACATTCATGATCAAACTCCACTACATCTTGCTGTAGAAAGAGCAAACATGTATGTAACCAAAATGTTAATTTCACATGGTGCGGATATGAATGCTGAGGATTCTCATGGTATGAGACCCTTGCATTATGCAGTATCTAAACGGAGTATAGAGATGGCGCGAGAACTTATAGTGTCTGGATGTGAGATCAATATGCGGGAAAAGTATAACACACCGTTACATCAAGCGGCTAGTTTGGGAGAGGCTTCTATGGCTCGGATGTTGGTCAATTCCGGTGCTGATCCTGATGCTCAAGACTCTGTAGGGCGTACCCCTGCCGACTTAGCAAGACAATATGGACATAATAGGGTGGCCGATATTATCACTAGCAAGAGTGTATGTTAAAAACTACTAGTTTGTATCGAGGGGTGTGTAGTATGCGTATAGAGGATTATCGTGAAGCGGTTATTACTAGTGATATGCTGAGGGCGATCCTGTCATTAAAAGTCATAGGTGATTTAAACCAAGTGTTTGAAGAATTGGACGATAAAACGATTTTAGAATACGCAGTAAAACATAACTTTGTGGAATTGATTCGACCTCTTGTGGACATGGGAGCTAATACATACTATGTTAATAAATTTCACAACAATATTTTACACACCGCTGCCAGATATGGCAATAGAGAGGCGTGCGAGTTGTTAGTGCGAATGGGAGCAGATGTTGATGGGCGTAACCGAGGCGGTGCCACTCCTTTACACATAGCAACTGGGCACGGACATACTGATTTTTGCGAGTCTCTATTAAACGCAGGGGCAGACGTTCAAGCAACTAAACAACTGGGATGGACTCCTCTACATGTAGCTACAAACAATGAACACCTAGAGGTGTGTAAATTACTAATTGACGCGGGGGCAGATGTGAACTGTCAGACAAATAACGGTTTTACTCCTTTACATTTTGTTGGCAGTAGTGGATCTGCGGGTGTGGGTAAAATACTGATAGATGCTAATGCATTTGTGTCCGTCTCAGATAAAAGAGATGGAAAGATGGCAATACATCATGCCGCAGAAAAGGGGTTTGCCGATGTATGTGTTTTGCTGCTAAAGGCAGGTGGAGATGTAAATGCCACAGATAAAAATGGGTGGACTGCTTTACATTGGGCTCATTTGTCAAGAGATGGCCGTACACTCCATACGCTTTTGGAATATGGTGCAGATCCAAACATGCGAACAGCTGATGGCTTAAGGGCACATGAGATCATATAAAAAAGGAGTCTCCTACAACGAGGGGACTCCTTTTCCGTTTATTCAATAGACTCGATATATCGGTTTAGACGATATCTATCATCACTTCTCTTTTCTAGAGAGTTGATATAGCCTTTGAGAGCATCAAGTACGACTTTGCTCTTCTCAGACCCAAGAGGCCATTGGAGGTCGCAGGTGTATTTTAGACCTTCTCCCTTCCAAATTTCTGTGATTGTAAAGGGAAAGTGACCTTTTCCCGTATCAGCTATGAACGTCCACGAAATTTCCGCATTGTACGAATCGAAAGTTTCTTCACTCTCATGTACCAAATACAAAGCGATGATCTTATCGAACTCTGCAGTTTCACTTAGTTCTTGACTCTTCAGCTGTGATTCAAGTGCGCTCAATTTTTCTTGCTCAATCTTTATAATGTCTTTTTGAACCTCCATCGCAGTCAGTAACCCTTTTAAATCAAACATATATACACTCCTCTCACACATTATTATCTAGTATACCACAGGACAAAGTTATCCGTCAACTCTACGTGACAAAGTATATGAAAAGGGAGTGCCCTAGAGGCACTCCCTTTTACTCACCACTTTAGCTGAGACACCAATTCTTTGATCTCGTCAGATGGCTTATAGCCATAGTCTTCCAGTTCATTCAGCAATTGAACATTCTTCCGGGCATACGCACGTGAGTAAACGGCATCGAAGTCTTCAGGTGTCAAAGTATCAGATACATAATCCACACTCACACCTGCAGTCAACGAGAGACTTATTAAGTCAAGTCTAAAACTGGGATCAACCACGAAATACTCCGGATTTAGCACTGTACTAAGTAAGCTCGGGCTCTCTTCAATGAATTTGGTGGCTAGATATTGCTGAGCCTCCAGAGGTGCACAGATGCCTTCTTGGATCAAATACTTAGAAACACCACTAACGCTTGTCCCTGTATTTCGTCTCACTTCTTCGTTCCACAAATTTTCTGCTTGCAAATCAAAAGGAGTGATATCAGAGCCATACCGTGACTTCATGTCTTTAGCCAACAAGTCAGATTCTTCAGGGCTAAATGTAGAGTCCAACAGTAATTTGCTGTAAGGAGTCATGTCAGAACCACTTGCAACAAATGGGTTAGCACCAACCTCCATTAGTTTGTCAATAAGGGCACGATTTTCCTTGTGAATAGCTAGCCGTAGTGCGCCTTTGTTAAAATCCACATTTTGTTGGTGCAGAAAATCGATCATCTCCGGGGACTCGGATAAAACAGCCCAAAAAGAGATGTTGACTTTCTGCTCGTACACTGAATGAATATTTACACCTGCATTGATGTATTCTTTTACTGTCTCGATACTTCCAGTCATTGCTGCTTGTGCTGCCAAAGGTATACCATGTGAGTTTACATAGATACCATCTGTTATTCCTGCCAGCAACGCTCGAACAACAATTGGGTCAGGAGTATAGCCTTTCTCATTAAAGGATGTGAGGGCTTCTCTCTTTTCTTCATTTGAGAGTTGGTGCGCATAACCCACTTTCTTCTCTGTGCTGTCATTGCTTGATTTCAGATAATTAGATATTGTTCAAACACTCCTTATATATTTAATAATTGTATTATACCACACTGTGGCATAATGCACAAGATCTTAATATAACTCGTGGACTTGACATGGAGATAGATCCAATAGTATAATTAAGTCATATAATAGTGTGTAAGGAGTGTGTATATGAAAGTAAATTACGCCGAAATAGAGAAGGTAATAAGAAAGCATGATGTCTTAGGGTGTATGTTGTTGCTGGAATGCAAAGATAACCTACATTTAAAGAGCCCGCTTGACAGGTCATCTATATTAATCCCAATTGTATATGAAGGACTGTCTTCTGTACTCACCTACGCACTGAGTATGGGTTTGGATCCAAATGAAGAGACATTATCCGGTACGACACCACTACGCCTAGCTGTTCAAGAGGGGCATATTGAATGTGTGCAGGCACTGCTGGATGCGGGTGCTCTTGTCAACAGAGATGGTGAGTCTTCTTCTGCCCTACACCACGCCGCGTATAGCGGGAACGTAGACATGGTAAGACTGTTGGTAAATGCCGGAGCCGATGTGGATAATGCTAATGTCAGAATAACAGGTGATACACCTTTGATGAGTGCGGTTGCGCAAGGAAATGCTGAGTGTGTAGGAGAACTGATTTCTCTGGGGGCCAGGCTAGAGTGCGTAAACAGAAGAACTGGACGTACAGCTTTGCACCAGGCTTGTTACATTAACTCAACCCAGTGTGTATATACTTTGTTGGAAGCCGGAGCAAATGTCAATACAAAAGACTATGATGGTTTCACACCTCTTCACACCGTGGCTGATGAGGGTCTTTCGGGACTTATCAAACCCCTCATTGAGTATGGTGCAGACCCTAGTCTGAAAGATGACAGACAAAAGACACCATTAAATGTGGCCTGGGATAGACCACATATGCAATGTGCTGCTGTACTAAAAACCTATGGAAAGTAAAGAGAGGAAAGACCATGTGGTCTTTCCTCTCTTGCTTCTAACCCTTAGTTCAATGACATTTTAGCGCCTTTCCGGATTACAGTTGTCCCGACATGCTTATACACTGTTGGTTTTTCTTGTTCAGGTGTGTGAGAGGATTTATTCAGCGCATTGATATCTGCACCCATACTTACAAGCATATCATACATATCGTATTTTTCTTTGATGGCCGCGACATGTAAAGGTGTGTTTCCTTCCAAGTCAAGATCCTCAATTGGCGCCCCTATCTCCACTAGATACTTGACTACATCCTTGTGACCACACTCGATAGCTCTGTGTAATGGAGTCCAATATCTTTTATCTCTTGCACCTAGAGAAGCCCCATTATGCATCAGCAGTTTTACCATATCCAAGTTATTTCTCTGACAAGCAAAATGCAAAGGTGTCAAACCTTCCGAATCATGCACGTTTATCATTGCTCCTTTTTTCAACAATAATATGGCGAGATCCTGACGGTCAAACGTACATGCTGTGTGTAGAGGTGTCCACAAGGAATGCACTCCAGTTTTTGCGTTTACATCTGCACCTTTTTCAATTATGTTTGCTGCTATGTCCACAGGCACACCATTGCTACAGGCATAATGTAAAGGAGTCCATAAGTCACCGTTTCTGACATGAATATTAGCTCCCCTATCTAACAGAGCCCTGACCATTTCCCAGCTCTTTCTATGCATGGACGTGAGAAGCGGTGTTTCACCATTTGCTGTAACTTCCAAGTTGGCACCATGTTCTAGCACCAAATCGAGCATCGCTGTGTTTCCATACAGCGTGATATAATGAATAAGTGTTAGTTTGTTCAGAAAATCCGGGCACTCGTCCATATATGTCCAACTTGGCAAATGCAAAGCGAACTGCAGAGTATCACCGATGTTGATCGCTTCTATTACTTTCTTTTTAGACATTCAAAACACTCCTTACATATTTTCTCTGTTCATTATAACATATACAACTTAAAGACACAAGAAGTGTATGGCTATAAGTGTAAATGTGTAAGGGGGTTATATATATATGCATTTTGTATTGACGATAAAAATATACAAATGTTATGATTAGGGTGGTATGATTCGAGGAAGAATACATATCATAATAAACATTATATTCAACATACAGAAACTTCTAAGGAGGAAATATGCAAGTATGAGACACTGGTTGCAAAGCACCCTCGGGAAGTTGGCGGTTCGGACAAAAATACACCATATTAAGTTTAAAGCTGAAGAACAAGAAGAGCAAGTGAACATAGTGGAAAACGTGGTGTTAAAAAGGTATAAAAAGCTAGAGCATCTAATAACTGAGGTAAGGAAAACAGCCACCCTCATTCCTGATGACCCAAGTATAGAGGTGCTCATGCAAGGTGTCTCCCAAGAAATGGGAAATCTCACCCATGCTGTGTATCTAAAAATGTGTAGACTGGATGAGATGAAAGAGACCGCATCACAGTTGGGGGATAAGTGCTCAAAAGGGTCTGCGTCCACATTGGCACTGTATGGTGAGCGTGTAGAGAATAGTCATCGCATGTTATCCCTACTTTCAAAGATGGATGTGGAGATAAGAAAAGTGCGTGAAAGAGTGCATCTACTACACGGCAGCTTGACAGAACAACACAAACATGGCAAACATAATATCAAGGATTCCATACATGATAAAATAGGAAACTACAACTCCGTTAATGAAGTGACGAGGTGCGAAGTAGATATATCGAGATAACATATAAGTCTAGACGACAAAGGAGAAAAGTATAACATGCAAGGCACTTTGACCGAGTTTAAGATGGCTGTAGACAAGGTTGATCTTTTATCCCTGGCTCTACTCGTAAGTCAGATGGACTTGAATATAGCATACGCTGAGTTAAACGGCAAAACGCCACTTCTGTATGTGACCCAAGATACTACAATGGACTGTATAGGAGTACTAATCGCCGCTGGAGCAGATGTTTCTCTCCCAGGATGGAGAGGTCACTCACCTCTCTATCATGCTGTATCAAATATGGAAAAGAAGTGTATCAAGATGTTTATGGACTATGGGGCCGACGCCACTCATTGTGTCGCCAAAAGATACATACCCCTGCATAGAGCTGCTCTACTGAACGACTGTGATTCGATCCTGCTGTTTATTGGCGCCGGTGCACATGTAGATGGAAAATGTCGGGACAATCATACTGCTTTGCACCATGCTTTGAAGGCCGGCAATGAAGAAGCCACCAATGTTTTAATTCAGGCCGGAGCCAACATCCACAATATCAATCGATACACACCCCTAGAGATGGCTCTATCTTGGAAAAGCTGGAAATGTGCCAAATTGTTGATCGAGGCAGGAGTAGATCCTTCTATAAACAGCGCATTGTTCCACCCTCCCCTTCACATAATATGTGAGCACGGGGATTTAGACCTATTGAAAGCCATACTGGATGTTGGTGTAGATGTAAACATCCAGCACCCACACACCTACGACACTGCCCTACATATTGCTGCCCGCCATGCCAGACTTGAAGCTATTCAGTTGCTTCTCTCGTATGGTGCTGATGTCCGATTGGTAGACAAATATGGTGATTCCGCTCGCAGGATAATCCAAGAGAATAAGAGGCTGAACAAACATCTAAGAGACTTATATCCACACATATTTACATAGGGATCAGTGAGTAGTATCCGGAGGGCTTTCTCTCATTCAAGAGTGAATGATCAACATTGTACTGTAACGAGGAGGTGACAGTATCAACATTTTGACATGATACGCAATAAATATTTGACATCATTTAATGTGAGCAAGGGATCCGAAAGACGTTTTAAATACTACTTATATACACAAAAGGAGAGGGCCAGTGTGCCCTCTCCTTTGTATTTTCCTCCCACTCTCTTCATTACACACGATGTATTGTCTCAACCCGTCTCAGAAGAGTGTACAGCTTTACTCGCCACCCAGCAGAGATTGTTGAGTCATTCGCTCATCTTTCCAGACCGAATCCTCCATGTAACTCACCAAGTGTTCTTTGTTCACATTAACTTGTGTCAGTCGATACCCAGAAATTCTATATTGGCTTATATACTCAAATAAGGAAGAACGCACTGTAAGTAAATCTTTCAGTTGTTCACCTGTATTTAATTTTAAATCAACTTTACATAGTGGAACATCGTCCTGCTCAATTAACTCACATTTTGTGATGATACCATAAGAGAATATGTGTGTGTGATCTGGATTATAGCCTCTGATTTTAGAGGAATACTCTGTGATTTTATTCTCCCAGCGCTGTTGTTCCTTTTTCCACTTTTGGTGGTCCCGAACTACATATGAAACACTAGCAATCAGACCGGCAGCAGACACCAAAGCAACGATTAACATATGGATATTGTTGCTTTCAAAACTAGGGTATAAAAACCGTGAGACTAAGAAGAGAGCAACCGAAATCGCAAAAGCGGGCACTAGAGCTAGTGTAAGAATTGCGTCAAAAAAAGAATTAACTTTATCATATGGGTTTGATTGTTTCTCTTGCAATTTCTTGGTAACAAAATTATGGGTGAACACATGGACTGGATTAGTATTCAAGTACAACATCTCCTTTTCATCAGAAAAGTTCTTCCTGTTTTACTCGTTCTTCTTGTGCTTGTTTATCCTCCAACAATTCGACCACGCTACCGTCATTCACACTTAGATGCGATATCTCGTAGTGGCCTATATCATAATTGTGCACATATTTGAGAACCGGTAGCTCTATGCTAATCAAATCCTTTAGCACCTCGCCTGTGTCCAACTCGACATCTAAACTGTACAACGAAGTGAAATATTTTTCTACTGGATCGCATCTACGAACAATGGCGTTGGTGTAGTTATTAGTGGCCTTCTCATCGTAATTCTTGATTTTTTGCTCAACACAATCTAGCTCATTTTTCAGGTTCTCTGCTAGGGTTTTTATCCGTTTGGACTCTTTCTTCATAAAAATTGCCCAAGATATCACTCCGGCAACTAAAGAAAGCAAAAGTGACCACTTCAGAATTATATCGGAGTATGCGTTTAAAGGCACGAGCACAACCGTAAAAACCATTATGGTGAATAGAACTGGCAGAAGTATCCCTATCAGCATAAACATGGCGAAAGGATCTCCTAGAATCGAAGTGCCATAATGTGGATTTTTAGTTTTCTGAACAATACTATTTCTGATATACCTAAGGACTATATTACCTCCCATGATATCAGCCTCCTTGTCGTGTATTTCGCTATTCACTAGCGAAACATGTTACAAACGCGAAGATCAATATAATAAAAAAGGAGGACCGGTTGGTCCTCCTTCTTGTAAACCGATATTCTTCTACTTGCTGGGGGTCACCCACCCTTTTTGGGAGCTAAAACTTGCTTGAGATAGTCAATCTTTGTCAACTCATATGGCGAAAGACCTGCAGAATTTCTTAGGGTAAGGTCAGCACCCGCCTTGACCAGAATCTCAACGCACTCAGTATTGCCCATATAGCTAGCAAAATGGAGGGGTGACATTCCATCAGGAGTGGACACAGAAATGTCTGCTCCCAGGTTAATCAGCACAACAAGGGAAGAGGCAGTGCCACGATTAGCCATGTGATGAAGTGGTGTCCATCCTTCTAAGTCCCGTTTATTCATATCTGAACCTTTTGCAACTAGAGTTTTAATGGATTGGATGTCTTCTTGGTAACAAGCATTAAACAGGGGTGTTCTACCCTTGATATCCACTGCGTCTATATTTGCTCCAGATTCAACTAAGCATTGTACAACTCGGGAATTTTTGTCCTCTGCAGCCATATGCAGTGGAGTGGAACCTTCTGCATTTCTCGCTTCCATTAGGGCACCATGTTGTAATAATAACTCTACACATTCTTTGTTTCCTTCCTCACTAGCCATGTGTAGAGGAGTAAGTCCAGTTCCTGGAGTGCTCGAGTTTGGATCAGCGCCTCCTCGCAGAAGTAACTCTATGCACCGAGCTTCTCCATATCTGCAGGCTTCGTGTAGAGCCGTCAGTCCAAATGTATCTGCGAGATTGAGCGTAGCCCCATGTTCTATCAGCATTTCCACTATCACATTATGGCCATTTCTCGAGGCATACCGGAGCATAGTGTTATCAGATAACTCTTCCCTGTGAGAGTCTAAATTAGGTGAAGTCTCTAGGTACAAAGCAAACTGTAACACATCTTCTCTCAAAATTATATCTTTTACATCCAAAAACGACATTTTTATACACTCCTTACAATAATTATATACCTAGTATAACACATACACACTATATATAGCAATAATAAAACACAAGGGACACCATAACAGTGTCCCTCAATGTCAAATATTACACTCTTGCAGCATATGTGTTTCGAGTGTTGACACGATCTCTTGGTGTTTTCTTTCTCTAGCCACTTCGGATGCAGACAACTTTGCATTGTCTAATATGGTGCAATCTGCATTATTCTCCATTAAGAGGTCCACTATATCGCCCATACCGTTGTAGCAAGCGATATGCAGAGGGGTAGATCCAGCAAGATTGGTGAGGTTAACATCCGCACCCAGTTTCAATAAAATTTCTGTAGAGACGATATCATTGTTGTCTACTACATAATGTAAAGGGGACCATCCATCTGCACTTTGTTTGTTTATCTCTGCACCCCTAGACACTAATATCTCGATGTTGATTGTGTGTCCCTCAAAACAAGCATCAAACAAAGGTGTAAGATCTTTCTTATCTGTAGAGTCCACTTCTGCACCATACTCGAGAAGTCGTTGAACTAGGTGAGAATGTCCATTGCAAGCGGCCAAATGCAAAGGCGTGAATCCGTCCGCAGTTTTTGACTCTAAGAGAGATCCATATTTAATTAGTAGATCTAAACATTCAATACTGCCTTGTTCACATACCATGTGAAGCGGTCCATTAACTGTTTCAGATAAACTCAAGTTTGCGTCAACACCGACTTCTAGGAGGAGGCGTACACATTCCGCCTGACCATTTGAACAGGCCATGTGGAGCGCTTCAGAACCTAAGCGTCCTTGCACCCTTGCATCTTTCTTATACTCTAGGAGTAGCTTCACAATCTCTATCCTCCCGTACTCTGAGGCAAAGCATAACATGGTATTTCCATGCAAGTCCCGCATAGGCGCATGTATATCGGACACAGTAGTTAAATACATTGCAAATTGTAAGACGTCCTCTCTTACAATCAGTTCTCTCACATCCATAGACGACATTAGATACACTCCTTACAGAATTGTTTATGGGTATTGTATCTATAGTATAACATGTCTCCAGAATATGGAACAATTATGAAATGTGTGGGATGTTCGTACTGTGTTTCTATGATTATCTGTTTATGATATATCTTTCAAGCATAGATGTTATGGTTGGGTATCTGTATCTCTTGGATAGGTCTAATGCTGATTGTCCAGCATCATCCAGTATGGAGACATCCACATCATTCTCTAGTAAAAATCGAACAATATGTATATCACCATGGTAGCATGCAAGATGAAGAGGAGTGTATTGTTCTTTAGTAAGGGCATTGATGTCTGCACCAAGAGAACAAAGTTTCATTGTTGAGTCCAAGCATCCTTGGTTTGTAGCATGATGTAAAGCTGTCCATTCATTCTTATCGCGGTCATCTACTTCTAATCCATACTCCGTGAGCAAGTGTACGATGTGTGATTGAGCCTCACGCGCAGCAAGATGTAATAGTGTACGGCCGTAGCAGTCTTTTTGGTACCTAGATGCACCTGCAGACAAAAGGGATCTCACAACTTCTACATGACCCTCTTCACAAGATATTTGCAAGGGAGAACTTCCCCCTTGGTCGTCTTCATGTACATCCACACCCTTTTGGATTAGGAGCTCCACAATAGTGAGAATGTTGTGGGAAGATGCGTATGCAAGTGGGGTTTGGTGTCCCAAGGCATCATAAGAAGCATTTAGATCGTCTATGCATTCTAAGGCTAATGCAGCTCCTAGAATATTACTGTCATCTATAGCAACTCGGAACGAGTCTATTGACATCATTTATCCACCCCTGTAGTTATGCTCGCACACCAGAAGATATTAGTTCCCTTATGGGGCGATTCTTCGTCATATCATGTGCCTTTGCTCCGTTGATATCTTTTATACTGGCATCAGCGCCGTGTCCCATTAATAATCCGACTAGCCCTTCATTACACTCTAAGCTGGCATAATGCAAAGGCGTCAGACCACTGGCATCGCGCGAGGATGGCAAGGCACCTCGTGATAATAACATATAAGCACCTTTAATATTCTGGTGTTTGACGGCATAATGGAGGGGAGTTCTACCGCTATTGTCTACATCGTTAATACCAGCTCCATGACATAATAGGAGTTCAATGCAAGCGACTCCTGATTTATTCATACTTGCATTGTGTAAAGGGGTCCTTCCCATCTTGTCTTTAGTTGCTATAGAACTTGCAGTGCCCAACAAAATGCTCAAACATTCAGTTGCTCCATAAAAACAAGCTACTTGAAGAGGGGTAAGACCTTCAGAATCTTTAATGTCTAGAATGGCTCCATACTGTAGCAACAACGCCACACTCTCTACGTCATTTTGTTCACATGAGTGGTGAAGACCAGATGTGTGCTTTTTAGTCATCAAGTTAGGATTGCATCCTGCCTCAAGTAGCATACGAACACACTCTGAGTGGGCGTACGCACATGCCATGTGCAATGGTGTCAAGCCAGCCTTGGTTTGAGTATCCAAAGGTACACCTTTTCTTATTAACAACCCAAGAAATACCTCTTTCCCATGCATAGCTACATAATGTAGTATTGTCTCATCAGTAGAGCCAAGTGAACTAATATCAGGTGTATTGGTTAGGCATATCGCAAATTCTAAGATATCATCATTGTCTACAAGTTCTCTTAACCTATCTGGAGACATAAAACACACTCCTTATTATATATTGTTCCCTAAGTATACCATACAAAAAGGAATACTTGCAACCATGCTTTTAGTCATATGGTAACTTTTTCCACTGCTGGTTCCTGTCATTTTGGCATATATGTATAGGGCAAGGTTGCCCTAAGTTACTGTCATATCGTAGGGTTGTCATCTATTACCTCTATATTTGCTCCGTAGGATTCTAACAATCGAATCATCGCAGGATGGCAATTCTTTTTGGCATTACGCAATGGTGTGTGCCCTTTCTTTCCTGGAATGTCTACCATTGCCCCTAGTTCTAGCAGTGTTTGACTGTTATCTATGTGTTTCGCATCCACGGCTAAGTGTAATGGGGACCACTTCCCTGCAGCTATGTAATTAATGTCGGCCCCAGCTTGCACTAAACAGTTTATTATATGTGATCCTTTTTCTTTATTACTCGCATGATGTAGCGGAGTCAAATCATGTTTATCTTTCGCATCCACTAGAACACCAGCAGATATTAGCTCTTGTGCTATATCTGTGCTCTCTTGGTACACCGCAAAGTGTAAAGGGGACCATAAATCTTTATTTCTAACGTTCAAGTCCTTACATTTGTCCAATACAAACTTTACCATATCAAGGTGTCCACTCTCTACTGCATGATGGAGAGCTGTCATGCCGCTTCTGGGGTCAGCAAATTCTGCTCCTTGTCCAGCATCAAAAAACAGTTTTGTAATCTCTACTTTACCCTTCCCAACAACGTAGTGTAGGGGGTGGAGTTCAAACTTCCCTGCAGTTTCTAAACTTATACCTGTTTCTATTAAGGCGGAGATCACAGCCAAGTCCCCCCTAAATAGGGCATACATAAAAGGGGATTGGCCCAGTACCTTATCCAAGACTCTACCTTCTTTTTCCAGGGTTTTAAAACTCAATACAGCCCCCAACACATCACCATTATCTACTGCTCTTTTAAAGTCTGATGTCATAACAGCACCCCCTATACAAATCGAAACATACGTAAGAAAAGGGTGACAATATATGCCCACCCTTTTTCTACGTGACTTTAGCTTCTATCTCATATTGGGTACTAATTTTTATGATTCTCTTCGGGAGTGAGAAGTGCCAAGACCGAGGCATCCACTGCCAAAGTGTATGCTGTGTTCCCATAATTATCTATTATAGTAGTATCTATTCCTGCTCTCAAAAGTGCTTCGACACATCTAGGATGATTTAGCGTGCTGGCATAGTGTAGTGGTGTTTTTCCTTGGTGATCCTGAATATTGGGAAGAGCTCCGTGATTTAGAAGCGCATATACACACTCCTCGTCACCCCCTTCTACAGCCTGATGCAACACTGACCAACCATCTTCAGCCTTTGCATTCACATCTGCACCGTGTGTGATCAATAACTCTAGGCAACTGGAATCGTTGAGACCAAGACAAGACTCGAACAGTGGAGTCCACTCGATATTGTTCTTTCTATCTACAGTGGCTCCGTGTTTTATTAAGAGCTCTGCGCATAACAAGCTCCCATTATAACAAGCCGCATGTAATGGTGTACTCCCATTGTTAGAAACATATTCCACATTTGCACCTCTATCCAACAGGACTTCCGCACATCTGGGAAAGTCTTCCTCACACGCTATGAAGAGAGGGGTGTTGAGTGAGTCTGTATGGGTGTTCACATCGAAACCCCAATCTAAAAGCAATTCGATAGCTTCCGGTCTGTTGTTTGTAACTGCTTGGTGTAAAAGGGTTGATCTCTCCGAGGCATTCCCGCTCGGTTTCATCCCATTTTGAAGCAAGAAGTCTAGGGATATGCACTTGCCAGATCTTGTGGCATGGTACAACAGCACATCAGCCATATACTCAATTTTACTTGGATTTGTCTCTAACAAGAGAGCTAATTGAAGCACATCTTCTCTATCCACTATCTCCTTGAGACGACTTACATCCATTTCATACACTCCTTAGACTGCAGTATCATAGAATAAATTATAACATGTCCACTCGTTTGTTACAAGTACAGGGGCGAGGTCTATTCGGTTCCCAGTATACTATTGTTCTGATGTATTAGATACATATTATCTTGACTTCAATAGGGGGCGAATGGTAGCCTTTATTCATACACTCCTTATCATTAGATATGATGCTGGCCATTCCAACGATTGGAATGGCCAGATCCGTATTTATACACTGTATGATAAAAATGGCACTATATAACGCACCAAGTAGGCCTATCCCTTGACAGAAAGGGTGTTGGCGTGGTATAATTATTCCTACAAACACTCCTTATCATATATAATATGATGCTGGCCACCTCAACACTGAGGTGGCCAGATCCGTATATGACTTTATTAATTGATACCTTTATGCAGGACTAAGTCCTATTTTTTCTCTAGCATATTCAATATCCTTGAATTTTCCACCATTTTCGCCACCTGGATAGGTGTTCTCCCCCATTCGTCTTTGGTCCGCGTATTTGCACCTTTTGAAACCAAAAGTTCTACAATGTCTTCCCTTTGACGATAGCAGGCCACATGTAGAGGTGTCCGACCCTCATGATCGACAGCATCTAAGTCCGCTCCAGAGGATACCAACACTTCTACTATATCCTTGATGTTTTTTGAAGCCCTATGCAATGGCGTCTCAAAAGATTTATTTCTTGCATTGATATCAACACCGCCGTCTACTAAACGTTTGATCAATGTCTGTGTGTAGGGACTAAAAAATGAAGCGGCCCAGTGAAACGCATTGTCACCCTCCGTGTTGCATACATTCAAATCTACCCCTAGGTCGAAAAGAGCCTCCATTATGTCCATTTCATTAAGGGCTATTGCCTGAAATAAGACAGTACTACCATTAAGATCCCGAAAATTTATATCTGCTCCAGAATCTACTAACATCTTAAAGATGTCAATGGCGTTATACCCATGGCATACGACGTAGGATAGAGGGCAATAATTCCCCAGCACTTCGTAAGACTTTGTCAAGTCTAACCCCTCTTGCAATGCAAGCGCAACACCCAAAGAATCATCAGAATCTACGGCATTCCTAAACTTTTCCTCCAACATGTATAACACTCCTTACACAATATGTTTTATGCCATCATTTTACCATGGCATGCAAGTGGTACACAAGACTGTGAATACGGATCTGGCCATTCCAACAATTGGAATGGCCAGCATCACTGTGTAACAACCATGCAAGAGTTATTACTAATAAGGAGTGTATAGATATTACCATTGCCACCAATACTATGTCATTTGCCTAAGTCTCTAACTCATTTACCTTCCTTTTTGAACACATTGTACACCCACCCTCCCTGCACTTTGCTATCCATCACGTCGAGGTGTACCGCAGGCGAGGCCCCAAGATATTTGTGCTTATTATAAGAATGAAGGGCTTCTATATTCGCAGCCATCAGACTAAATTGCTCTAAAGCATCTTTGGACAATGCCTGCAGTAGGTTGTCTTTTCTAGCAGTAGTGAAATTCAAGAAATTGAGATACAGCTCGACAAAGCTATATGGTGCACCAAACACTTCTTCGTCTACACGGCCATCGTGCATATCACCAGTAGGCACTGCGTTCATAATTGAGTCAGGAACTGATAGATGCTCGGCGACAGTGTAGACTTCGCTCTTGTGAAGATCAGATATTAGTTGAACATCTACCATACCATCTGAGGCTTTCCCAAAGTATCCAAGATAGGCGCCTTCATCTTTGTTCGTTGTACCTACAACAATAGGTCGGTGTCCTTGTTGTACTAGCAGACTCGTCAGATAGTAATAGGCTGGTGTACGTAGATATGACACTAGCTGGCCCCCAGCCCAGGCTTCCCCATCAATTCCTACTGTCTGGTCTATAGTATTCTGTAAAGATGCGTATGGTGCCGATAAGTCAATCGTCACTAATCTGTCACCATACATATCAAGCAATTCTTTGGCCTTTGTATTCGCCGAAGACTGGTTAATTGCCCCATTTGTGTCGTGTACAGGCAATGATACTGCCAATACACGTTTGATCGGGGAACCTGCACGATTTGCTGCGTGCTTAAGTAAGGCATACACAATTGCAGAATCGATGCCGCCACTCACAGCCACAACACACGTATCAAGTTTATACTCAGTCATGTATGCTGTCAAAGAATCATACTTTTCCTCCACATAACGTTCTGCGTCAAAATCCCGTTCTTTTCTAATCTGGTCAAGTGCACTTGCAATATCTTCATGTACATCTAATACTTTATCGTTAGCACGGAATTTCATTTTGGTTTCCTCCAGTATTTGTTAGGATAGGTATATATTGCGCATTCGATCAGAAATGTTGGCATCTAGATAGCTAAGGATGACCTTCATATTCTCTTCTACATCCCTAAGACATTCAGGTAATATTGTTATAGCAGTGTGAGCTACCTTAGTCTTGATGAACGGATTCTTCACTAGCCCAAGTTTCCCTCCATGCCACGATGCACCAAGGAGACTGCAGGTGTATCTGGTTTGCCCTTCTAGTGTACTTTTCAGGGCTACACGATGTCCCTCATGAATCAAAAATACAACTTCTTTGTTTTCTTTCCGAAACCGTTCGGTACAGAGTGAACTTTTAGGCAACTGACTCATTATGTGATTGGCTCCGTCTATACAGGCACTCTCGTATCCCAAGATATCTGGTTTGACATTCATCGCACCAAGTGCACGCTCAAATGTGTCTCGCTCCCAAAGAGACTTGGCGGCATTGTAGTCATCTATTAAAACTGAAGATACATAGGATTTTCCTTCTTTCTTGCTAAACTCTTCGAGATCTCGGAGAACAGAAATGCTGCGGGTATGATCTTCACCAATATGTTGGTCTGCATATATGTGGCAAAACTCAATATTCACATCATACATTGCTATACCCCACCTTTCGGAGCCCTTCCGAGTGTTCAGACACAATGTCCTTCATTTTTTGGTCAGGGGAAAATCCCATCTCACGCATCAAGCCAGAAAAAGCCATGTCCATGTCAGCTAAACAAACGTCCTCATTTAGTGAGGAGTAAAAATGGCTGTTAAGTGCCCACATATCCTTTGAAAACTCCATCTGGCAACCCAGCGGTATTTTACTTCGGGTGTGTGGAGATACATAGGGTAGTGCGTATGGTGCTCTACAAAATATATCTTTGTATTTGATAACAAGACCCCCATCGGGAAGCCCAAATATTATGTCTCTCATGTCCATCACATCATACACATCTTTGTTTGGTGTATCAGAATACTCACTCAAAAGGATCACGGAGTCTATATTCGCCTGTGGTAATACATCTTGCACAAACTGGAGTGTAGTGCCAGACACGCTATCATCTTCTATTAAACAGTATTGGCCCGGCTGGATCCTTGCCACCTGTTCTGATATATTCGGTGTATTGGGGCGATTCACAAGATTCCTGGAGTACACTTGGGAATCGGAAAGCAAGAACTGCCTAGAAATCTCTAATCTGGCATCTCCATCAAAGTAGACATCGAGACTTAAGCTGGGCACCTTTCTACAAGCCATAGCTCGTTTTGCCATGTCCAATTGTTCATCCACATCAACAAAGGATACATGCACGTTAGGGACATATTTTTCAATCAGACTTTTTGTTTTCTCTAGGACACTTCTTTCTAACTCTGAGGACAAGACCAGACCTAGACGACTAGTTGCGTGCCGCAAATCGTTTCTTATGATGTAGGTCTTCTTGGTTTCCAGAGATTCTTCAGCATTGCCATACTCATCTCTGATTGCCAAAGGAATTTGGTCCATGTTCCCACAGCGCGCGGCTGTAGATGAGTATCCAAAAGTGTCCTCAGACTTGACGAAATGTACTCCTTTGTACTCAGGTAGACAAGGTATGGTGTTTGTTCTTTGTACACACACGGCCAGATCCGAATCTTGCGAGAAGGCGTGCCCAAAGTCTACATTGTCAGACCCGTATACAAAACATACTTTCGGTGTATTAGCCCCTCCGAGGTATCGCGACAAATACATTTGGAGGCGTAGAATGACATCTGTAAAATTTACTGAGTATTTGTTGTATAGGGCTTCCCACCTATCCACAGACAACCACGCATTATCCAACAGAGATTTCTCTGCTAGAAATATTCTCTTCTCAGCGTTCATAGCGGCAGAACCACTATGTTTCTGTGAAACATAATTATCATGTGAAGGCGATAGAAATCCACCAGCCACGTTGTACCCCAGATTTTCCATGTGTTGGCGTGCTATTTCCATCATCTTAATATGTCCGTCATGTATGGGAGAGAATCCCCCTGTAGAAACGAGGACGATGTTGTTGGGGGATGACGGATCAAGATTCGCCTCAACTTTATGCAAGGCGGTTGTATGTAACTGCAACTCGTACGGCACATTATCTTCATACTGATCTATGAAAAATCCTGCATCGTACAGTGCCTGAATGGATCTAACATTTTTGTAATATACACTAAAGTATGGGTCCGATAGACACTTAAAAGCAAAAATGGCACTTGGACTCTGTTTTTCTGTGAGACTAAGACCGCCCCATGTATCAGACACCTCTTTTGGTGTGCATGTTTCATCCAATCCTAAGTATTCCCAAAAAGGGTAAAAGTCTTCCTCGAATTGGATGTAATCCAGCGCATTCGTCATTGTGTCACCCCCAGTTGATAGTTACACTTTTTCATACATAATATCTGCACGTATTATCATTTTTTCGGTTTTGTCGTGACCCATAGGTTCACTGTCATGTAGGATACGATGATCGAAAATCAGAGCTTTCCCTCTGGTTGGTTCGATTACATGGGTAATATCCTCGGTTTTTGCTGTGACAGTCCAGTCACTGAAATCTCGTTTAGTGAAAGGTAGCTTGGACTGGGGATCGTGCAAAAATCTCGTTCCCCCTTTTTTGTTGTCAGTGAAATACATGACTAGGGTGCTAAGACTTCGTCTTTCATCAGACTCAATGAAGGGTCCATCGTAATGCGGTACCAAGGCTCCATCTTCCAAATACTTGATAAAGCGAAATAAAGGATTTATGCCGACAGGTTTCCACTTCACAGCACCATCATAGTCTGTGTGAGAGTACTCATTAAACACACGCTCTGATGGCAAGTATGGAGCCAGACGATTCCACAAGGCGTTAGCCAAATCAGGTTCATAGCAACTTAGCCTGTACGATCCAATAGGATCCCCAGATGTGTAATGAGACAGTATTCCGTCCAGTCCAACGGGCACCCATTTCTGGTTGGATGTATCCTCTAGGATAGAATCCACTTCTATTTGTGTGAGAAAGTCATTAATCACAGCAGTGTATCCAGGGATGAAATCTAAGCATTCAACAGTAGGGCTATTTATTGTTTCGCTGATTCGTTCTATAACTGACTTATCCATGTTGTACTCATTTATAAAATGTTTATTCCCTTTCACTTCTACCACTTCCTCTCGTATACCAATCATATCATGTTGATACCATCTAAGTCAATAAATACACATGTGAGACAAGTGGTGCGGACACTCATCTTCTTACAAGAAAAAAAAAAAACACCCACAACATGTGGGTGTTTTTTCTAGGCTTGCAATGCCTTTTTGATGAATCCGTATGCAAGGTGAGTGTAAATAACGACAGATGTGTACTCCATAAGTGTACCCAAGGTAATTGTATTTTGCTGATAGTGTGTGATAATCTCCTTATGTCTGAAGTAATCAGCACCTTTAGATTCTACATACATACCCCAACATTCTTGCACATATTCTGGAAAAATCAATACTGCCTTCTCAGTAACAGAGAAGGTGGAAAGTAATTCCGATCCCATACCCCGGATCTTCTCCACATTCCACATCAAGTCTTTTTCTTGATCGATATTAGCATTAATGAAGGATTCGAATTGAGTGTAATCAAGACTGAGTGTCACTTCTTGTAGATAGCTCCATAAAAGTTCTGCATCACCATTACCGTGGAGAAATAGGGATTTATCCATGCCCCACCAAGAATTCTGGCTTGACGCTGCAATATACCGGTCGCTCATCTCTTTCAGATCATTCACAATGCTATCTAATTTATTTTGGTCACCTAGAGACAATGAGGGACGTACATCCTCTAAAGTAGAGAATGTGAGCGCAAATTTGTTTTTGATATCAGACATTATTAAACACTCCTTAGATATATTTGTATATAAATATCATAACACTATCAATGTGTTATAGTCAATACTTCAAGTTACTATCGCTCTCCCAAGTGTGAATTGCACATACAGACAGGGAACCTCTCACATCTTGGCGTGATTGATTAGGAACATAGTATATTATGTGGAGTCACCCAAAAATACAGGAACACATGAATTTTACCCCTGGGGGTGGTACCGGTGCAAATAGGCCTTGTGAGAAAATCACTTTTGAAATTTATATGTCTTGCAAGAGTACTAAGTACACATGAGTATAGCACCAAAGGTATAGCACCAAAGGTATAGCACCAAAGGTATAGCACCAACATTCATATATAGCACTGTTCTAAAACAAATTGTTACTTAATTCCACGCGTATCAATCAATATGGAGGGGTAGTACCGTCTAGAATCGGTTCTACCCACGGTGCTACCCAGTGGAGATTTTTCTCTTGTTTGTTCGAGTGGCTCAAACATATGTGTAGGTAGCACCGTTTGGAGAGAATATAGGGGGGGATATATATATAAAGGGGAGGGGGATATGGGGGTATATACATTTCCGTCGGTGCTACTTTTTTTAATTAATTAATATTTATAATTAATTAAAAAAAGCTTTGACTGGGTAGCACCGTGGGTAGCACCGTGGGTAGCACTGGGTAGCACCGCTAGGGTACCAATACACCCGATTCTCTTCCCAATAAGATCCAATGCCAGTGCTACCCCTCGTTTATATGAACGGGGGGAAACAGAAGGGGGAGACCATGTTTGGTCTCCCCCTTTGTCACAAAACATATGGATCTTTAGTCCTATTGAGATTCATGTTTGTCTAAATAGTCGGTTAGTCCCCCTGCGAGTTCTTTTACCTTCCCATAATCCAACAACGCATAATCTCTACCTTTTATTTGAAATCCTTGGGGGCATAGAACCAACCCCTCATTATTAGGATGTGCGGCAGTCTTGTTAAACTCAGCTTTCAATGTGTTCCGGATATCCTGCTCAGTGTAACCACATTTGCCATTTAGGTATCTATCGATCGATGTGTATACGGGTTTCACATTTAGTGCTATACATTTCTTGTTCCTCATGTACCCTGTTTTCTCGTCTATTTGCCCACGTATCTTAGCTCTGTACGTGTCTGTTTGCGGTGTATATACGAATAGTGATTTACCTTTTCCTATGACATCACTTGCTTTGTTTCCTGGAGAAGTGCTATCTCTGAAATAGTCGAGAGTCTCCAATAACCTCTCCAACACAGAACCCCCTGCACCTTGGTTAGCTGTAGCAGCACTAAGATATGAAGGTATGTCTAAAATATCCTCATAGGATACCCCTATCTCTTCCATTGTCAGCCCATTTTGTTTACACATTTCAATATAGCAATGCAGTCCTACCATAATCGTTAACATCTTGTTTCTAATGCGTGGATCCACACTCATCATCTTCTCGAGTTCCAGCCTATATTTGTCAAATAGTTTTATAATAGCATCGTTGGTGTACATTTGTCTCTGACTTATGACCATTCCAGGAAAGAAGTTCTTATCTTTCGTATTCGACAAGGTATTTAACGCTTCCTCGGCTTCTTTGTTTCCCAGTTGCACAAAAGACTTATCAAATTCTACAATCACTCCCCGTTCTTGCAAGGAACGCATAAATGGTGGTTGTTCACCCAATATCATGAGGCTATTCTTTATCTCAAAATCTGTACTTGATAAGTCGCTCTTTCCTTTTGTGATCACTGTTTTATCTGAAGAAGCAGATATGATTTCATCAATCTCGTTTTGTGCTAGCTTAGGGTTTGGCTTGCCATACTCATCATATATAACAGGTACATTGTATGATGACATCATACCTGATGTTATACCAAACTCACTGTCTGTTGAGAGTTTACCAAAGGCCTCATTATCGCCCCAGCCCAAGTACGGAGATAGCGTTTTTGCTGTAGCAGATTTTCCGGATCCTGGGAGACCTATGAGGAAAATCATCGGGAACCCATTTCCTGCAGTTATTTTATATCGAACTACATACTCATGGGCCAGCATAGTCATCCAACCAAGTATCGGTAGGATCGTTTCTTTCTTATTTATCTTGTGAATATTTGTTGCAAAAGTTTTTAATATCTTTTTCCACTTAACGGGGTTGTAGCCTTGGTTTCCCATCTTATTTATTTTGTTCTCTGTGATACCCTGCTTTATATATTCAATGGACTGTGTTTCTTCCCCCGTCTCTACATTATACACCTTATTCGGCGATACGTAGTAATACCTTCCGTCTTTCTCTACAAGTCCTATGTGCTCAGTGCCATCTTTTACATTCCCTTCGAACTTTGACTCATTTGTCCAGTACTTTAGCAAGTTCATAGCATACTGGCTGTATTCTGGGGATGTGACGGCCGTAACTTTATTGTTTGCCAACACAGCGTTCATATCTTTATAGGATAACATGGAGTTCATTGTAAGGATGATTTTTGATGTCGTACCATTGGAAGTAGTCAGGGTGTAAGCATACCTTTCTTGCCCTTTGTACCTTACTATATATAATGGCGTCAATGTGAAAGTCGCCATTAGTTTGGCATCTGACTTTGTTATCATCCATGTTTCATTTTCTATTTCTTCTACACCACTTGTTATATCTTTCTTTCTCCGTTTTGGCATAGTCTCTTCCATCAATCTTATATTCTGACTAAAGGCCTCTTCGGCGCTTATTTCTCCGGATTGCATCCTTGCCATTATCTGCATCATCTGCATCATAGTTTCTTTTTGTTTTTCCATAGACTTGGCCTCTATTCCCTCTAATATAGTCTTCATTCATATTGACGGAGAGCCCAATGCGTGTTATAATTGGTTATAGGAAATTGTACCACACTTGGCACGTGCAGTCTGATTTCTGCACTGTAATCTCGCATTTTTTTGCCTAGGTCTTTACCCTTTATTTTCGAAAGGGCTTGGGCTTGGGCTCTCCAAAGTCCCTACACATCGCTACATGTGTAGGGACTTTTTTTTATTTTAGTTTTGCAAGTTCATTGTCTATATACTCTAAGTCCTCCATGGCTTTCTCTCTTTTCAGCATAAACATTTCTTTCCTATATGCATTCGCGCTCTCTAGGTTTTTTCTTCTATACGAACGATTCATCATTACACCTAGAGAATGTATTCTTTTAGCCCTTTGTTCTTTAATTTCTTCAGTCGACATACCTATCCCTCCTCATACCACATTATAACATGCTGTTTCGGCTTGCGCAATAATTTATACGCCCCCTGCCATTACTATATACACTAGTTTACACTATTCATATTCATATTTATGAGTTATCATGGATGCCTTATGTACCATTTTCCAGATGACTTTCGTTCTCTTTCACATAATTGTCATGATTTGTTGACATGTGTAACAAGTGTGCTTTTGTCTTTTTAGACCAATTGAATAAGTATTCATGTTCCAACAAATGTCCTCCATTTTTTCAAGCGCCCATTTAGTTGATGTATGTACGACCCACATGCTTCGATATACTTGGAATAATATATAGGAGGCGGTGGGTAAATGCTCGAACCTTTTTACGTTTTAGACATACTAATGTATAATCCATATATTTTGATTCCAATCATAGTGGGAGTTGTAGTTGCTCTGTGTTTGGGCAGCATTTTTCACCCTAAAAGCAATGAGTATGCTGATGGGTTATTCATATTTAGGGCTGTCATCATAGTGGTGGGATTTGCACTTATTGGTATAGTTTTTATCCTCCAAGATCGAGACAAAATAGATGCAAATGAAGCTAATTTAAAGCAATGGAAACAAAACGTATATGCTAAATGGCTGCAGAGCCTACCTAGTGATACTTACCCAGTTATCGACATAGATCTTAAAGGAAATGTAATAACATATATAGATAAGAACTCAAACATCGCAGAGGCAAGATTCAATGATGAAATGCTGGTCACCAAAACGGGGTCTGGCTCAACCAATGTCACGATGGTAAACCCACCTAAAGTTGATATTGATGATATAGCTGTGTTTGAGGGTCCTAGAATGGAGATAACAGAGTTCTATTCCGATCTAACCAAATTAACTCTATCAGGACAAGACCCTGTGCCCATCTATTTAGAGGTGAGCCAAAGATGATTCCCCGTGCCTTAGAATTCCGAAAATGACACAGAGAGAGTGATGGAAAAATGTTTGAACCCTTTCATGTTTTGGATACACAAATGTATAACCCCTTCATATACATCCCCGTGATAGCGGGGATTGTAGCTATACTCTGTCTCATTACTCTTATGTTTACTAAGCATGGAGAGTACTCGGATGTCCAATTTATGATTACTCTAATCGTTGTATGCCTTGGACTTATGGCTGTTCTTGTCTGTTTTCTTACTGTGGATGAAAACAAATCTGCCTCGAACAGAACCAATTTGGAAAAATGGAAACAAAGTGTATACGTAGAATGGCTCCATAGTTTACCTCAAAAAACATATAAAGTTATTAATGTGGACCATGAATTGAATACAATCACGTATATCGATGAGGACTCAAGTGTAACCAAGGTGAAATTTAGAGACGATATTTTGGTTGTTAACACACCTTCTGAGATCTCTAGTGTCACTTTAGTGACACCTCCCAAGGTCGATATTGATGATATAGCTGTATTTGAAAGTTCTGGATTACGGGTGAACAACTTCTATTTTGACCTCGATAAGCTTACCTTATCCGGACGTGAACCGGTTCCTATTTATTTGGGGGCAGACTACGAGTAGTAATTCATTTTTAGTGCCAACAAACAAGAAAGAGAACATCCTTGGATTAGGATGTTCTCTTTTTTATACTTATCAATCGTTCCACCAATTCAGTGTAGTTTTTCTCACGTGCCAGATCCATCGGAGTATGTCCAGCCATATCGGTTTCATCCAACATCGCTGGGTTAATCTGCGCAATGAATTCTGCCACATCAGTACTTCCTTCGTCACATGCAACATGCAGTGGTGTTTCCCCTTCATCTCCTTTACTTTTCAAATCTACACCATATTCGTACAATACACGGGCACCCTCTAGGTTCCCAGAATAGGCTGCAAAATGTAGAGCTGTCCACTCGAATGCGAGACTTTTATCCCGTTCTATACCTGTCTTGGCACCGTATCTTAGCAAAATCTTTATGCACTCGGGACTAGCTTCATACATTTGGGGGTTCTTCTGATGCCAAAACACATTAGCCGCCATGGTGAGGGGAGTGTATCCAGCGGAATCGATCGTATTTGGATCTGCTCCCCTTGCTAGAATGTATTCTAGCAAAACAATATTTTTCGCTTCACTGACACTCAGTATGACTGAATTGATCCTACACAACCTCTTATACCGTTCGAGCATCAAAAGGCATTGTAGATCATCCTTGTCCGTCAACAACATATGAAAAGTGTTAACAAGACCTCGAGCCGGATCATATCGCACACATATTACCTCCTTAAGAAATAAGGGAACCGAATGGTTCCCCCAATTTTAAACTATAGCCATCGACTTCGGCACTTGTACCTGTGTACTGAACAATTTGCATAAGTCTTGATTATACGTTAAGTCTTGTGGCAGGTACCCTTGATTGTTCACTACAAGTGTGTTGGCACCTAAGCGAAATAATTCTTTTGCCAGCGATATCTCATTGTTATCACAAGCAAAGTGAAGAGGGGTATTGCCATCACAATCTTGGACATCCAAGGTCGCTCCCTGAGACATAAGCAACTGGCATACTTGTAAAAATCCGTTCGCGCTGGCCACATGTAGTGGACTTCTTCCCATAGCATCTTGCAGTTTTGCATCTGCCCCTACACTTAGTAAATAGTGTACTAGGAGAAGTGACTTAGAACGAACCGCATAGAGCAAAGGTGTATCACCAAAAGTATCCCGCTCATTCGCACTGACACCATGCTCAATGAAATAACGAGCTATGGTAGGTTTGTTGTGAAAACAGGCTGTGTGCAAAGGCCATCCTGTGTTTCCTTTCTCATTTCTCAAAAGTGCACCACTTTCGACCAGTAAGCATACGAGACCAAGATTGCCGTTTATAACTGCACAGTGCAGTGCTGTCATATTATGCTTATCTCCCGCATTTACATTGGCTCCTGCATCAATAAGCGCTGCAGTTGCTTCGAAGTGTGTGTGTTGAGCAGCGTAAACAATCGGCGGAACCATGCCAAGCGCTTCATGTGGAGCATCCAGGTCCTCAATTGCATATACTGCAGACATACACTTAGAAACATCACCCTCTAACAAATACTTTTTAAAATTCAATACAGACATATTGTGTACACTCCTTACATTCTTCTCCATGTAAGAAAATTATAACATGTCGTAAGGTATGTATACAATAATGTAATTGTGCTAAGTCGTAAAAAGACTGGACGGCGGTAACTGGGTATGACGACTCCATCGGACAGGAAACAGGACATCCATGGGGGTGTCCTGTTCTAGTCTAGTCATGTTTGCATTAACTTTCGAGCTAAGACAGCTTGCTTGAACATGGATACCACTCCTGGAGATTTATCTAGTGTCCTAGATATTTCTGAGAGTCCAGAACGTTTATGTTTCCATAGGCTGAATATCACTTTATCCTCATAGACTGTGACCCGATGCATCTGAACATGACCCCATTCCACCATGGTGGATGTACGATTACGGTGGATGTAGGTGAAATCTCCATCTTTCATATACCCAAGGCATTTTTTTCCGTTCCCTCGGACATAGACATCTTTCCCGTGGAAAGTCAGTGCCTCAACAGCTCTATCTGTCATAGATGTTATGACATCGTTCGCAACCACAGGCTTTACTTCTTTCTGAAATCCCTCGAACCCTGGTATGTTTGTTGTGTTGAAAGAATACTGAGGGGAAACTTTTAGATTATGGTATTGTCTACTGTAGTCAGACCCTCTCACCCAAGTCATTTTCCCCACTTTCGTGTTCTTAGGTGTCACATAAACATCTGTCATAGAATACACGGTACGAGATGATGGATCCATAAAAAGTTCGCCGTCTTGGTAGTACGCCACTCTAGGATTCACTGTGATGCTTTTCAGTTTGAGCCCTATCTTGGTACGTTTACCATCAATGGATACTAGATCCACGACTTTGTTGTGTGTATTGAAATTCAAAAATGTACCCATGAATCCTGCATAGTCTTCGATATCACTAATACATTCATCATACCCAACCGATAAAGCCTCAAGCATGTTCATAGCCAGATCTGTAGATTCCATGTTGGTAAAGTCCAATCCTGACACGATGTTATTATGTGCAGCCAAAGAACGCACATTACCATGACGAACGTAGTAGGATGGCACTTTGCACTCCAATATGTCCTTTACTACAGAAGATAAAATCTCACTCATATGCAACACTCCTTACATTTTGTCTACAACCATTATATCATATGAAAAGAGGAGAGACAAGACTGTCTCCCCTCTTCTGTACGAATATACAACCGTTATGCCCCACTCCGATACAAAGGATCACTCAGTATTTTTCGGATCTCGGATCTCTTTGCAAAATCTTCGCATAGGTCTGATATACGCAAAGGTGTACGATTTCTATGATCTAACACATCCAAGTTCGCACCTGCTGAGACTAGTGTCTGAACCACATTAACACGTGTCTTGTTTACTGCAATATGCAAGGGTGTCTCTTTATTACTAGTTTGGACATTTAGTTTGGCACCAGCTTCAATGAGCACTTTGGCCACTTCCGTGTGTCCCCAATACGCAGCGAAATGTAAAGGAGACCAGTTTACATCATCCACTTTATTAACATCTGCTCCAACGTCTATTAAGGCAGTGCATACTTCTGCATACCCTCTGCGTGAAGCAAACTGAAGTGGGGAACTACAGTGACGGCCAACCAATAAGTTTGGGTTGGCACCCCTATCCACGATATAATAGATTAAATCAGTTGCATTGTTCTTTACTGCGTAGTTTAAGATTGTACTCTTCTGCAGGTGCTCTTCAACTGAGTCTATGTCTTCAATGGTTTGTAGTGCGAGCAAAGACCCAAGTATATCACCACTATCCATACATCGCTTAATACTTAACACCGACATCATTATACACTCCTTATACATTTGTAGATGTGCCATATTTCATGTAATATCAACAACGTGCACCTATCGCATGCTGTTTCTCAGAATTGCCACCATTTCCTCATCTTGCGTACACTGATGCGGAAGGAGCCCGTCGGCATTCGCTAGAGAGGAATCCGCACCCCATGAAAGGAGCAGTGACACTAGATGGACATGCCCTGTTACAACCGCTTCGTGAAGAGCTGTATACCCTTCCCTATCTTGGGCAGATGTATCGGCACCTGCCTTAAGTAATATTTCGGCGCATCTGACTGTTTCGTTTCGTATAGCCAGGTGTAGGGACGTATAGCCATATGAGTTTCTTTTATTTACATCGACCCCCAGTTTGATTAGCGCCTCCACGATATCTGGCCTGTCATATATCGTAGACAGATGTAAAGGAGTGTTGTGATACATGCCTAGATGGACCGGGTTTGCACCTTGATTGAGTAAGAACAAAACCATTTCTGGGCCACTGGATTTTAACGCATATGTCAGAGCATTTGCATTTTCGGGACCAAATGAATCATCCGTTGCATTTATATCTGGTATTGTCTTAAGTACGAGGGCTGCTAACAAGATACTGTTAGCGTCTAGTGCTTCTTTCAACTTTTCGAATGACATTAGTGATACACTCCTTATTTCTTTCTCCCATACAACAAGGCTTTTACATGTGCACCCAAGTTCAGATCAAATATTGTGCTACCCCATTTGTCTGTGACTGAAATATCGGCTCCATAGTCGAGGAGATGTTTGACCATACTATCTCTGTTCTCTCGACACGCATAATACAATGGTGTGTGCCCCTGTTCATCTCTGGCATCGACTTCTGCACCCCGACTCAATAAATATGGGGTTAGCTTGCTATGTGCACTGAAGTGTGAATTGAATGCAATGTTATGCAGCGGTCCAGCCCCTTCATTATCTTTTATTTTTTCATCTGCCTCGGCGTCTATCAACATCTTTGCATGGCTCCATGGTGCTACATGACAAGCAAGCAGGAGAGGTGTAGATCCGTCTCTATCTCTTATTTCTGTGTTAGCCCCATTGTCTACAAGTAACTTGGGGAACTGTGAAGACTGACTTCGTCGGATCACATAGTGTAACAAAGTATGATGATCCAACTCAGGGTACACCATGTTGATATCCTCCACTTGGGTTAATAACATAGCATATTTTAACATGTCTTGCCTACGTATAGCATCCTTTAACTCTGCAATATACACCATCCAACACTCCTCTACATATGTCTTCTCTCCTTATTATACCACGTCTCGTATACATCTGGCAATGCTGCAATGGCTGCAATTATTGGCGAGTATGTCAACATGTGGTATAATAATTCCATACCCTATTGAGGAGGAATATATATGACAGCTTTTGTAAACGTAAAAGATTTCGGTGCGATTGGTGATGGCATAACAAATGACACTCTGGCCCTGCAACAAGCTTTAAACAGTGACTGGCCTTACTTGGTGATTCCACCAGGTGTATACAGAGTCAGTGAGCTCTTGGTTACTAAGCCCAAGGTCGTAATTGGGTGGGGTGCGACTTTGAGTCTGATTGACAAAGCGTTCAAGATGTCATTGGTGAATGGGTTTAGTTGCGAGGGTCTGACCTTCGATGGTAACTCTTTTGCTAGTGGATCCAATGGTGTAGTAGTTGAACGTTCCAAGAATGTGTCATTCAAGCAATGTCATTTCAAAGGCATCCACCTAAATGCGCTTCACATTACTCACGGCACAGGGATATCCGAAAATATCTTTGTGGAGAAATGTACTTTCGACATGATTGGCGGTTCGGGTATCACTAGATCTTCTCAAGGAATTGCATTGTATATCCAGCGTACACGTAACGTCCGCGTTTCTGATAACCGGATCACAAATGTATACGGCCAATCCGCTGTATTTGTGTTAGCTTCTCGCGATGTAGTCATCGAGAAAAACCTCATTGAGGATCTAACTGGACGTGGTGTACAAACATGGGCGGGAGAAAATTCTACTGAAGCGGACCGCATCTATCGTCTCATCATCACAAACAATTTTATCCGCAAATGTGGATCTCTGGTCACTAATGGTGACGGTCAGGCTACAAATGGTATCTTCATCCGTAACCCACGGGGAGAAGCAACCGATGTAGAAATCAGTGGCAACTTTATTGAAGAAGTAGGAGAGAACTTCTTAGAAGGCGCATTTGTTGCGCATAATAATATAATGAAAAATAGTGGGGAGTATGGCTTGGTGACACCATCCAAAGAGGGTGTGTACCCACATGCGAACACTATCCTAGCCTCCAATATAATTATGGATACTGTGAAAGAAGGTATCAAATTATTCGGGAACAAGAAAAATGTAAAAATGAATGACAACCTCATTTTGAATCCTGGTGGAACGGGCATTTTGGTGCAGGCGTATGGGGCTGGCACTAAAATGGAAAAAATCGATATTTCTGGCAACCTTATTATAGACGAAAAAGGAACCAACAAAGCCAAAATTGAGAAAGTAAGCAGCAATGGTGGTGTCACTGTCGGTGAAACTGTCACTCTCACAGACAACATCCTATATAATTCCGCACCTCCAGCACCGGTTGTACCTCCAGTAGAATAATCTTGGATAGGAAGGGGCATATGCTTTAGGCATATGCCCCTTTTCTATTTGTATGCTGTTGTTTTCTTGACTAGACGCATACGTCTATGTTTTGATGATAAAGAGGTGATCATGATGGACGCTTTACAAATGAGTCTGTTGCTGACAGGACTAGAAGAGAAGCTGAAAAAGAACGGCTATGGTTACACTTCTTTCTATATGGATGATTATGGCTGTTCTTTCAGCATAGCAGATAAACGTCTTACTTTTAGTATATGGAGAAACAATGGGACAGAAAGAGTATACCAACAAACATTATTATACAAATATAACTACCACGAAGAAATGATTGCTGATGTCGAGTGGCATGGTTATGGTGACGAAGAGGAATATGATATGATGGCATCCGTCGCAGCTCCACTGGTGGAACGGTTCCGGGATACTATTGCTGAGGTGGTATCGCTCGCACTGGATAAGGCAAAGTCCAATCCAAAGATTAATAAAGCTTACAGGGCCAACAACCCCTCTGTTCGTGTAAAACTCACTTTGGGTGCAAATAGTGCTGATGTAACACTTACTTTGAAAGGTGCTTCCAGGTATGACAATGTATTGCATGCTAAATACTTTTATGACAAGTCAGGATCACGAAAAGGGATTATGAAAGAATTGGAATACCTTTTCGACCCATTAGAAACATTGACAGAGACTTGGAGGGGAGCACATGGGCGACTCGACCAGTTTGTGGTATTCCCAAATTTCTATGTCTTTCGTGACGATTAAGTCTGAGTTGGAGAGTGCGCTCAGAAAATATATCCCTGATATCTCATGGGATCCTTTTTTTAGTTATATTCGATATGAGATACTTAACATACCAAGAGATGATAGTGTGTCCATGATTCTCTGCATCTCTTTGCCATTTGATCGGAATGAGAGGTGTACCCTTAGACATATAAACACTAGCAAAGATATAAATCTGGATACAGATGTTGGGTGCACCCTGTTTTCCCCTGTTTCAGAAGACATAAGTCTTCGGTGGTTTTTAGTTATTGCTATAACTAGGGCTGCCTTGGAGTATATTCGCAAACATGTGGGCCCTCTACATGCACACTTTAAGGCCTATGTAATGGTAGCAATTATACTGCATAAATACGGAGAGCGGATAGATGAGTTTCTGTTCATGGATGTAGATGAAATTCCTATTGGTGATGAAGAGGATCTGTTTAGTTTGTGGACGCTGGCAGAATCGAGTATTGATGATCAGATAAGTAGGCTTGTAGGTATAGATGCACAAGTTGAAGAGGTAAAAGAATCGGTGGCGCATGACATACATAGGATCACTTTTAGGCATCTAGATACACCACAAATATCTGCTACACTCGCTGAGGCTTTGGCATGCAGATGGGGTGGTCAATGGGTGTTGCGTGATGAGGATGGAATCTCCGTCACTTGGAATCAAAGGCACCTCTGCTTTTTAGATATAGGTGATGAGTATGTTAAAATAAGCCGGTCGCATGAAATGTTTCAACGAATGAGATTAGCTTGGGATCTTCTAGACAAATAAAAAGGAGGCTTTTTGGCCTCCCTATACATTACTGATTAGATCCTTTGACTTTCAGCATGTTGTTGTCCCCTTTTTCTAAGTGGATGGTGTGCCCAGCCAAAGATATTTCAGTTTCCCCATCTAACTCATAATAGAACACTTCAGTGTAAGAGTCATAGAATTTCGAGAATTTTATAGTAGCTGTTGTAGGTGTATTATACCCTTGAAATGTATACTTACCTTCAGGTGAAAGAAATATAGAGTCTTTAACCTCGAAGTCTTTATATGGTGTTATATACTCCATGTGGGTTGTTGAGTATCCAGATACTTGCCAATTGGCCCCAGTAGCAGTCACTTTGACATGGATAGTATGTAAAGCTGGTACCTCACTGACCATCATTTTTGCTGTCACTAAAAACTCATTGTCTTTGTCACTATCCCGAACAATGAAATTGTCAACATAAGATGTATCCTTATTATCCAGTAGGCCTAAAGAGATTTGCTCTGTGGCTCGATATCTTGATCCATTCATATCAAACACTGAAATACCACCATGGGTTCTCAAGTAAGCCATATTCTTATCCTTTATTGCTTCCATGTACATCTCCATGAACTTTTTGGATGTATTAATAGGTTTTATTTCTTGCCCAAATACACCCTGTTTAGATAACATAAGCCCAGAATAAGATGTAATAAATAATATACATAAGATTGGTACCAAAAGATATTTCCGTTTCGATGCTTTATGCCATAATCTCATGATGTTACTCCTTTTATGTTATTAGGGTGTTATAAACTTATCAATAATTAAAACAAGTGTAACAGATGACACCCCCTTTTGTCAAGCCAAGATATATGTCTCCTTACATATTTTTAATAGGAACAAAAGAATATTGTGCAGGAAAGGGTGCCCATGTTTAGATAGCAATAAGAGGTGAATGCTGAAGAAGGATGTGGTGTGATGATTGGCTTTGTGAGGAAGATGATCAAGCGTACAGGAACACCAAAATACGTATGCACTCCTAGGACCGAGGACATGGTCATGGCCGGATTAAACCAAAGTACCATATCGTTTAGACAGATAGAAAACCCGAGTATTAAAGTAATGCAAACAGCATTGATGAAGGATTTTAGAAACATAAATGTTATTAAAAACCCTACAGAGGACATCCAAGTGTACGCCGTGAACATACATTGGAGTGCCATATCTTACATAAAGAACCCCTGCCTAGATGCGCAATATGCAGCCGTGAACCAGTCTGTATATGCAATTCGTAGTCTGAAACATATAGATGAGGATTTGGCCCTGTTTGCTGTGAGAAAATATCCTGATGTCTTGCAGTATATACCTAATCCTTCTCATCGAGTAATGTTAGAAGCGGTCGAGAGATGTGGAACAACCTTGCAATACATAGATAAACCTGCACCTGATCTTGTTTGGGGATCCCTGCGTGACTACCCACAAGCTGTAAAAATGTTAAGATTATCTACAAATAAAGATATACTCCAAGCGATAGAAATTAATCCTTGGATCGTCAAATATATGTCTAGATTGGAACCTGAGTTGCAACAGCGTGCTATAATGATCGACCCGAGTGTGCTCAAGTGCTTCGCAAATCCATCAAAGGAACTAGTACTGCTTGCACAACTCATGGGGTACAAGGAGGCCTGTTAAATATGACTATTGAAAAACTAAAGAGAATGCAGACAAATGCCTTAGATCTGCTAGTGGAGTTGCGGCAAATAAAGGACTCTTTTAAGTATAAAGTTGCTGAAAAATTGTCTAGAGAGTGCCTAGAAAGAACCAACTGGGTTGTGAGGATAAATGAGCTAGACTTCCGGGCCACACTGACAGTCTATGATGTGTGTGTAGAATCACTACATACAGAGACAACAAGAATGTGCATCGATGTAAATGTAGCCTGTGGGGATGCACTCGTGTCAGAAGTGACACGCATACCAACCGACGAAATAACGGATGAAATAAGGGAAAATGCGGAAGCGGATTGTATGTATGCTCTGGTGAATGAAGTTTGCTGGATAGACCGGAACATGAGATGGGACGATCGCGTAGATATAACTTGTGTGCTCTTTTCCATTTACCCTAATCACATCGTTCGTTTGGCACACTCTATGGTCTTTCAGCTATCTCACAATAAAAATGTGGTTGTCGAACTAGAGTCCATGTTGAGAGCAATGCTCTCTTTACAGCAACTCTCGAAGTCCAAAGAAGATCATCTCATCAAAGGATCTGACTTCATATCTAAACGCATATCACACGACGTGTGCACCCATTTCAGATGTGCAGATACTATCAGCGCAAGAGAAAAAGAGGTGCTACATAAAATGTCATATACAGGTCTACTTCATTTTGTTTATGTGTATGAGGCAGGTGTCGTGATGGACAGAGAAGCAACAAAGGATGTATCGGTTTTCAAAACGAACCCCAATGTAGAGGGCTATGTGCGTACGAATCAAGCCCACTTTATATACAAGCAACATTTGCTGAGGCGCAAGTTATCCTGATATTTTTTACTTGATGTTGACATTCAGACACGTGTTGTGTTATAATAAACCCAGAGCGTTCTAGAAAGTGGCTCTAATATCGGTTGTTTTGTCCCTGATCTTACACCCTTGTCCATTGCTGTTAGGGGCGTCTAACACCGCGAGGAGGATATTAGATGGAGAGTAAGCCTAGGACAAGACACTTGCGAAACGCAATACTGGTCTTCCCCCTGTTAGTATTAGCTGCATCTTTCTTCTTTTACATGCACACGGTTATGTCATCTGTGGAAGAGAGCTATACGTTAAAAGAAGGAGAGACAATGAACAAGAAGGTGGCTGAGGAAATACTGAGTGCCACTACATATGACTGGAAGTTGGTTGAATATGATGATACATCGCTTGGGTGGATATTCACAGTGACCGGTCCAAAGGGGGGCAACTTGCGTTATCTGTTGTACTCGCAGAAAGGGAATACATGGTTCTTAGAGGGACACTTAGAACGTAAGTAGTGCGTGGATGTAACAACTAGGAGGACTAGATATGATCACTACTATCGGTGTTATTTTCGCATTGGCTGTCCTTGTCACATCTAGACTGCCACATGTGGGTAAATATGTTAGGTTACTGAATACAATGGTACATGAGACCGGCCATGCACTGGTTGCCTTGTTAACTGGAGGTCGTGTACAACGGATAGATTTGTTTTCTAATACAGGAGGGCTTGCGACCACATTGCACAGAGGCACCCTCAGCAGTGTATTGACTACTCTTGCAGGATATCCATTTGCATCAGCATTTAGTGTTCTATGTGTGTGGTTAGTAAAAGTGTATCCGCCAGCGGTTGTGGGGCTGATCCTGATGGCATTCTTGGCCATCAATGCTATATTCTGGGTCCGAAACTTTATGGGGTGGATATGGGTAATACTTGTTCTTGGCATACTGTCTACCGTGATATGGGTATACCCTAGCGCATTTTCATATGTATCTCTAGCCATCGCCATTATTCTTTGGGTCGACTCGCTTGGTAGTGCCCTATACATTACATATCTAAGCATAACCAACCCAAGAAACGCAGGGGACACGAGTATTTTAGCCAAAGCCACATGGATACCTGCCTTAGTGTGGGGGGTAGTCTTTGGTTCTTTTGCAGTGACATGTTTCTATCAATGTGTACTATTGTGGTTGGACAAGGGCTGGTTGTGGGATATGGGATACATAAGGCTATGGGGAAGATAGGCTGGGGGTGCAAAAATGAAACTTATTGAAGCAATTAAAAATGAAGATACACTGCAATGCATGATACTACTTGAGAATGGAATAGACTTCAGAAGTACTGATGCTAGGGGTATCTCACCACTAATGTTAGCGTCTCGACATGGGATGTACAATGTTGTAGATGAGTTACTGAAACGTGGAGCAGACCCAGAGAATCTTGAGGTGGAGTATGGGTGGTCAGCTTTAACTTTTGCTTGTATGAATGGGCATCTCGAATGTGTACATTTACTGCTTGAAGCAGGTGCAAAACCATACACATATAATAAAGATGGCTTAGGTGTGCTTGGCATCGCTTTACAAACAGGAAGAGATGATATTTTGGAAATATTGCTGAAAGCTGGAGCAAACCCCAATGGACACGATGATACGATGTGGACACCTCTGCATTACGCTTGCAGGTATAATAAGCCTAATATGGTGAAAATACTGCTTGAGGCCGGAGGTAAGCTGATCAATCGTAACAAAGATAACCAGACACCTCTGGATATTGCAATACAAAATAATTTTGAAGAATGCAAGGAATTGTTGCTTGGAACCCACATCGGAGAATAGAGGTGTTGTATGATTGCCAACGCATTCAGGGCTTTGGAAGAAGGAGATATCTTGACAACTGCATTACTCATCGAAAAAGAAACTAATTTGGAAAGGCGAGATATCAATCATAGAACTATTTTGATGTATCTGTGCATGTGTGGATTAGAAGGACTAGTACACAGATGCCTGGAGCTTGGTGCAAATGTGCAGGCTAGGGATGCGTTCTATTGGACCCCCTTACATATGGCAGTGGATTCAAACCATCTCTCTTGTGTTACTACCCTTCTAGAATTTGGTGCGCCTGTGGATGCAAAGCTGGACAATGGCTCAACACCCTTGTTGATTGCCGCGTTTTACGGAAGAGCAGACATCCTAGCTGTCTTGATAAATGCAGGGGCTGATGTCCATGCTGAGACAGATAATGGAGAGAGTGCCCTACATCTGGCATATGTTAGTGGCGATGCGGCATCTGTACAATTACTTAATGGTAGTGTTTCCCCTGAATCTTACATAAACAAACGAGGGGGCATCTAGAGTTCAAACTTTAGATGCCCCCTCGTTCCCTTCCCACCTTCTAATATTTCATGTCAATATGCGTGCTGAAATCCGGTCAAAAAGTGACCCCCTACATGAAATATGAACCCACTCTAGTAACCAAGTTGTCTACATGACCCCTTATACTCTGCATATATGCATATACAATGCTGTCGGCCCCGTGGCGTAACTTGATATCAGCATATCTCTCGTCGACAGTTACTAGATTCCCTTGCCCATCTGTATGAAGGTCGCAATATGTAAGCAATTCCCACACTTTGCTCGCCTTGGCATCCATTTTGTCATCATAGTGGATTTCCATGTCTGGACGACGGAAATTACATTCTAAATCCGCAAAAGAGTGGTATAAAACAGGAAGAGAGATTTCGCAAGGAAATAGACTTTTAATGGCCATATACCCGTCCACAGGATGAAAGTCATGCACATTCAATGATGGTGCATAGCCAACATCATGCAGAAGGGCCGCTGCCATACAAATGTCTTTGGTATCTTCATCCAAATTTAGTTTATCCACAAGTAATTTCATGTTGGAACACACACCCATAGTGTGTCTGTATCGGGGCAAACTTTGCTCCATGTTTGTGTCTAAATATTTCTTTGCCTCATGTGAATACTGCATATCTAATTTCTCCTTTTTTAGGTTTTTAGTATATCATAATCTACCGGATTGTCATTCATCAATATCCCACATGTGCACATACGGAAGAACCATTTGGAGAAAAGGCTCAGCATTGCTAAGTCCACTTCATTCATGTTATAATAATAATAAAAGTGTTTAGGAGTGTGATTTAGTGCGTGGCATTATCGAAGCCATAGAAATTGGTGATACGATTGGATGTCTCTTACTACTAGATGATGCAGAAGATGTTGATATGCTTTATCCCTTCACACACGAAAGGACTATCCTCATGCAAGCATGTTGCCGAAATATGCTATTGGTTGTGGAAAAATTGTTGGTGTTGGGAGCAGACCCAGATAAAAAAGACTTTGATGGGTGGACTGCTCTACATTACTCAACATACTTATCGCGACTAGAATGTATCAAACTTCTCCTTAAACACGGTGCTTCTATAGACACTAAAAATAACTATGGGTATACACCACCCTGTATAGCTAAGGAGTGGGGTCACCTCTCTACTGTCAGATTACTACATGGAACCAAGCCATACTAAACTTTTGACATTGACTGTGCTGCACTTCTTATGATATACTTATATTATACAAAATATGAGTGTGTAAGGAGTGTATATATGTTTGTTTATGATCATTATGTAGTGGTTGGTACGAATACAGATTCTATTTATGCCGATCTTGATAATGTTTATATTCCTCAGGATCTGCTAGATCATCCCAACTTAGTTGGTGTCTTTGAAGAACTTATGGGGAAAAAGTTTGATAACCAAGTCACTATGGTTATCAGGTGGGCTTGGGACTCAGTCTTCGATGATTTTGCCACCAAGGTGGATACAGATGAGGGAAAACGTGCTTTTAATAAGCTTATTCAGAATAAAGTCCCCGTGTATATTTCTAATCAGTTTTTGGTTAGGAAAACTGATGAATATTGCTATGTGACGAATCACCAAGATCCCAAGTTTGTTGTTTATGGTATATATGATGAGAATGAGAAGTGCTACATGCCTCATGTGGACAATATTGATAAGACCAGGATAATAGCAGCCATAAATAACGAATCCAAAAGTTGGACGTTAGATGATATTACAGCTTCCCTAGAGCTTGTAGATGCGGGCATGTACCCCTTTGTTACTAGACGTGGGTTTGATTCCATACAGGTATCTCCTCAGCGTATACAAATAACTCGGTTGTTGGAAGAGCATACGTATAACGGTGCACTATACACCCTTCATATACCGGAACTGGACATTACTGCCAGTCGTATAAAGTACAATGCTCTTAGTATTCGAGATGGACACAAAATTGATGTCGACTTCCAAGGAGCAAAGTTGCAAAAAGGTATATGGAAAGAAACGAAAGATAAGATCAATAGAGTGGATCGCCCAGATGAGTTTTATCTAAACAAATTCTTTAAGTTTTGTCATGACCCTTCTTCAGATCCATTTATGGATTCTTGCTTAAATGTTGGAATGGTTAGTCTGGATTTATTTTCGATCTCCAATGTTACTCATAAGCAAACATCCGTGGAGTCTATGCTCAATGCATCTCTTATTTTGCAGATATTCAAGGATAAGTATCCAAGAGAAGTGGCCTATATGGATAGTGGAGAATTAAACTTTATTGACGGTGTTACAGATGAGGAAAAAGAGTTGGTTCACATGTATATTCTATCTTTACAATTGCAACAGTAATAAGAAAAGACACCACTCCACAGTGGTGTCTTTTCTATGTGGCAGGCCTAGCTCCATCATCCTTAACTAACTGAGTGCCTGTTGCCCCATCCACATTGTAGACCATCTTGTGATAATTCCACATATCCTTTGTTATATCATCTTTGCATACACCAGGAAAATGCTCTAGCATGTTATCACAGTAATGTGAGATATCGTACGAGGGAAATAGTAACTGGTTAGGACTAGGTGCTTCTGTTGCTATACCCACCATAGTGTATGAATCAGGATGTATATATTGTATACGGAGCTCGGGCAGATCATTGCTAATCATATCCAGTAGATCCCTCGTATCCCCCATCACAGTCTGCAAGTATGGGGATACAATCATACAGATGTTGCGGTCATCTTGCGACACCTTGCTTAACACATGAGGCAGTATCACAGATTGCCACTCATTCACCTCCACTACAGAAGTATCTGTTGTATATGGCATGGATATCACGGTGTTTGTATCCATATAGGTAAACATGTGTTTTCCCACATCTAGGATAGTAGCCAAGACATCGGCAGTGTGTGTATACTTGATCAAGTTTAACTTGGTGTCCTTAGCCCAATAGATCATATTAGCAGGCGATATGCCTATGTAAATACATATTGGTCGTTTGCCCATTTTTCTGTGACGATTCATTACTCGGGCAATGGACGAAAAGGTGCATGTATCTAAGAGATTGTATGTATCTTGCACATAGATTGTTACATCTTTTTCATTTCTTGCTATTTCGTCAAAAGCATCCCAAAATTGACTCACACATTGGGGTAGTGTAGGTGAGATGACCATTATGCGAATCCTCCATGTTCTGTAGTGGATAAAAAAAGAGACCAATATGCTTGGTCTCTTTCGTTTAAGTTAGCAGCTCTAACAATATTTTATCTGCATTCTTGACTGCGGCTATATCACTGGCCAACATACCGCTTTTGTTTCGGATTTTTACGTCAGCACCCAGTTTAAGCAATTTTTTTACACCACCAAGTGGAATATCGGAGGAATAGTCTTTTACATAGTTATGCAACAATGTATCCCCAATGTCATCTTGAGCATTTACATTTGCGCCACTCTTGATCAGTAAATCGACAACTTTCCAGTTTTCCATGTATGTGGCAACATGTAAAGGTGTTTCTTCTCTTTTATTTCTTAAGTCTACATCTTGGAGGTTAGACAGAGCAAGGGACCATAAATTAATAGAAGGAATTGTCATTGCCATATGGTGTAAAGATGTGTTGCCTTCTTCGTATGGTAGGGTAACATCGAGGCCATTTTGCAGTAAATAGAGCAAGGTCTCGTTTCTATTTTCTGCGTGTCCTGCATAAAGAACCGGTGCATTACCATAACTTAAGATCTTCACTTGCGCATTGGGGTTGGCTCCACGTTCCAGTAGCATACTGGCCATGTCCAAACACCCATATGATATGGCTACCATGAATAGAGAGTCGACCTCTTCCCTCACTCTTTTTTCTTGCGCGGACAGGGCCAAGACGAACTTTAACATATCCCTATCATATATTATTTTAGTTATACTTTCTGTACACATCACAAACACTCCTTACATACACTTTTCTACATTTTAACACACCATATGGGAACAGGACAATATCCCATGTGGGGTTTAATTTGAAGTGCAACATTGTCTATATGTGGATGTATATATCGTAATAATAACGGATATTGGATCGCTTCTCTATTTTTAACACATTTACGTAATATTGTTAGGTTTTCTGATTTCCGACTATATACATATAAAATGCCATGGGATTTGACACGTTTTAGATCATCTAAGAGATCATGAAGTATTTGGAAATCGGCTTTCCATACGTATTGCTTGGGTTTTGGCAACTTACCGCTTATATCCTTCAACAAATGGTGAAATTCATCGTGAAATCCGTACATGAGATTAGATAAACTTTTTGATCTAGGCTGTTCGGGTATCTCTATCACACCCATTTGCACTAACATATCTAAATCTCTAAATCTTTTTTCTACGAGTAATGTAGTCTGATTGTCATATGAACCTGTAAAGGATATGTCGTGTGTACTAGAATCATATGTAGCTCCAAATATAAACACGCCGCTTTCATAAACACGTAATTCTTTCATGCATTTGCGAAGTTCGAGGGTCACTCTAGTATATTCTTTTGTCCGACGTGTATATACCTGGCCGGAATGAGGAAATACTCCCTCCCCCTTTATAGCCAAGTCGATACATTCACTCACCAACCGCTCCGTATGAATTAACATGCTCCACACCCCCTTTGTTTATCAAAACACATGAAGGATATTCTAGTCAACAGAAGACTTTATTAGTGAGCTTGACCGGAGGAGTGAATTTGTGTTATGCTAATGAAGGACCGTGATAGGAGGAACCTGTGTGGATCAGTATATTTCATTAATCAAGGAAACAATACGGTTAGAGGTTGATTCATTTGAGGAGAGGCGCAAAAAAAGTAAATATGCAGGTAGCAGTCCACTAGATGTTACCCAAATAGCTGTAACTACAAAGTCGGGATTTTACTCACCTGGAGCGCAACGTATGGAAGCTCATGTTATTTTGAGAGATAAAGAAGGAATTCACATAGATGACAGGGTGTTTATCTTTCCTGACATCAGTACATGTACATCTGGTTTGTTATGTTATGAATCAAGAGATCAGAAACTTATTCCTTTTGATGTGCGGGTTCGTTTGTGGTTGGTAGATCTCTTAGTCCTTATACAACAACTACCAAGGGATGCAAGTGGCTATATGAATTGCTGGGCTGAACTTTATGCTGCTGAGAATAAGAATTTCCCGCATGCGGAGCATGTCATTATGTATATCTTTTCCAAAAGCTTGGAAAGCCCTGATATGCTCGAGACTATAGTGTCTCTTCATAAGGGCTTGTCATACTATTGTGATGGCTCATCGTGGGGAGAAAGCACGCTCGCTTTCGGCCACATAGTATCAGAATACCTGAAGACGCGCTACAGGATTCCTATGGAGAATATGAAAAGCATATTGCATGTGTTAACAAGTGAGCAAAGGTTTCAAGATCCTGAGATGTGCACTCTGGTCATACCTCGCGAAGTTGGCCGACTCAGGGAAGATCTCTACTTTCAACCTGACGAGTCGGAAGATGCGTATATGCGTATACCTGAGGACCATGCCAACGCTCGTAATCTGCAATTTATGCTGAATCTGACTCGGACTTAATGTGTTCGCCGAAGGCCTTTCTTTCTCTCAGCATTTATGAAGAACATTTATCTAAAGTGTTCCAGATATCGCCCTTCACCTACTGGGGCGTGGGAGATAGGGTGGGGGGCAGAGCCAATGGTGTACATTTGCTCTGCCCCTCACTTACACCCTGTTTGATATCGATGCCTGGTTGCGCTTCGAGAGACTACCAAAAACCAAGTCATACGAATGATCAACCATATCTTTCACATCCGAAATGTCTAGCGATCCATTCAACATCAATGTATTCCAATGTGCTTTATTCATGTGATATCCAGGCAACACAGATGTATGTTGTTCACGTAAGTTTTCTGCTATATGTGGATCACATTTTAGATTCATACATAATCCTATTTTTCGTTTTTCGAAAATTAGTGCAAATATCTTTCCACCAACTTTAAACACTGTTGGGTCAGGTCCAAAGGGGTACTCCATTGTCGATCCTTTTTTACTCTTGCAGTACTTTATAAGGGTATCTTTCAATTTAAGAGTCTCCTTTTACGATATATTGTTTTGGTATACTGAGTGTAACATATAGGACACAATACAGTCAACATAAAAGGAGTGTAGAGTGGAAATGTCGTTTCAAACTTCTTTACGGGATGGAGATCTGCTGAGGTGTATGCTCTACATGGAGGAGATGCAAGATATAAATGTATCTTTTGAACATTTGGGGGGTGCCTCACCCTTGCTGCTAGCATGTAAACATGGAGCGGTGGATGTTGCGAAAGTCCTGTTAGGTAGAGGGGCAAATATAAACCAGAGGGATAGTCAGGAACGGACAGCTATTTTCTGGGCTGCTTCTGTGGGGCAATCTGAATGTTTACGCTTATTACTTGATTGGTGCGAAGATCTAGATCTCGAGGGAGGCAACCATCTCTCACCTCTAAACTGTGCAGCATACAATGACCATTTTGATTGTTTATGTATGTTGCTAGAAAAAGGTGCAATAGTGGATACGCAAAACACGATGGGGTGGACACCGTTACATTATGCTGCATTGTACAACGATACTTCCACACTAGATGTGTTGGCAACTCATATGGCGGATCCTTACATACAAAATATCCAGGGAGAGACAGCTCTGGATGTGGCGGTACGAGAGAGACGTTCCGATTCGGTGTCTTTTCTCAATAAGTATATGAAGAAATAAGAAAAAAGAAGGGACCGATTACAGTCCCCTTTTTCCTTTACTTATTTGTCTTGCACCTATCTTCGTATTCCTCGAGAAGTTGTCTGATAGACATATCTCTTGCGATCTCGCTAGGGAGTATGCCGGCATTACTTCTGATAAATGGGTCTGGGCCAAACGAAAGTAGGGCCTTAACACACCTATAATCACCAATTTCGGCCGCTCGGAACAGCGGAGTACCCCCATAATCATTTCGTGCATTGATATCTACACCTTGTTTTATGCACTCATGAAAGAACTCAGGATAACGACCCTCTACAAATAAATGCAATGTGGTGTCTTTCCTATGATCTATAAGGGTTAGATCAGCTCCACGTTCGATGAGATGCTGTATCTTAGGGGGGTCATGTTTATCTGCCATGCATGCCCGTGTCAAAGGTGTGCTTCTGAACTTGTCTAATACATTAATATCTGCTCCAGCGTCCAACAACACATCGATGGCTTTCTCATTGTTTACTGCCGCGATCAAGTGGAAGGGAGTTGCATCACTGATACCTCCCACATGATCGACTCTAGCACCAGCTAGGATCAAATATTTGAGAGTTTCGGGATCAGCACTAACAGCAGTGTCTAATACAGAGTGACCATTGTTGTCCTCAGCATTTACATCGCCACCAAGCTCTAGCACTTTTGGAATAAATGTGGTCATTCCCGCTCCCAGAAGACACATCAACACTGTCATACTTCTCCTGTCCCTGATATTAACATCAGGATTTGTTTCCAACCATAGGGCTACTGCTAGATCATCTTGCTCAGCAATAGACTCGAACACATCAGACATTGTTATACACTCCTTATATTAGGGTACCAATTTATTATAACACAAGTGTACTATATTGTCAAGAGGCAAAACCTCATCTTGTACAAGACTGCAGGAATATGTTATAATTAACAAAACAATATATTTGTAAGGAGTGTAACATATGTTTGATATACTGTTGATGCCTTTCCTTCACAACAAATCCAAATCTGCTGTAGGGGATGAGAGAAAAGGTGCAGAGTACGTGTATCGCACACACAGATTTATGCAGACTTTTTACTCTGTAACAAATACGATACCAGAATATATGGATCTTCAGGTATATGAGGGGACAGAGGAAGATAGGTGGATGCGATCTGTTGAGTGGGATATATACCCAAATGATGCACCTGATCGTTGGGAGTATGGCGTTTTGTATGCCTACTCAGACACATCAATAGAAGTACGACACAACATGCAAGTTTTTATTGATAAGTTGGGGCGAATTGTAACAGATGTAGCAACACAAATAAAAAATACTGTAGACCAAGAAGAATATACAGGAGCATCTCAGGGCATGCTGAGTTTTCTTGTAATTGATCTACTCACATATGTGATAGGGCAAGTAGACTCCGTCGTGCGGCATGATGCGAGTAGTGTCGAGTACTATGGTACACAAGTGCTTAGTATAGAAAATATAGAAGACCTAGTTCCCCTCATTGCAGAGATAGAACGGGTAGCGTTATCTGTAAGACTGAAAGGAGAATTTTAAGGGAGCCAAGTGGCTCCCTTAGTTTTTGTGCAATCGGATCGTGATAGCTCTACATATCTAGAAATGTTAGCTTATTGAGTAGATACATAGACCTCATGACTAGCCACTTAAGAAATACATTCGACCCAACAGCTGACGGTATTCCACCTCAATGTGACACAACCTTTAGCTGGAAATACCACCGATATGTATTCCATTGTCGATGCTGTACAGTGGATGTTTCAATGGATCTACGAGATTCATTGGGGGTGGACATATGTCAAGGTCTATATTTGAAAGCATACATCGAGGCGATATGCTACAAAGCTGCCTGCTTCTAGAAACTGCCGACACGATCAACGCACAAGATAAATCGCGTAGAGATCAAAGAACTGTGCTGATGTCTTTATGTGCGGAGAAGATGGTAGAAGCGGCAGGGAGAGCTGTTGATTTGGGTGCAGATATAGATATTCAGGATAGTGATGGGTGGACAGCATTACACTATGCTGCGTCTCTGAACCAATATACAGTCGTAGCTAAGCTACTAGAACAAGGTGCTGATACAGATCTAGTAAACTCAGATGGTGATACGCCCCTCAGTCTAGCCATTCTTGAGGGATACACTGAGTGTATTGAACTTTTGCGTTATGCATAACCTTTCCTAAGGAAGCCTTTCGTTGCCAAGAGGGGCTTCTTTGTGTTATACTAAATAAGGATGGATAGAATCAATCATTTGTACATATTATGAAGAATTAGTTGGGGGTGTGGATATGGACATTGAATACTTAAAGTCTTATATCTACCAAGATGACATTGTTAAGGTTCTTATTCATCTCGAGCATATAAAGAACACCCTATCTGAAGAAGAGTGTAGAAAGATATATGCAGACCTGCTTAGCAGTGCTATCATCAGGGGTAAAGAGTTAATAGCACTGAGACTGGTGGAGATGGGTGCAGATGTAGATATGGTTGTGATGAGCAGTGGTCAGACATGTGTGCATCTGGCTTCATACTGGGAGGCATCCGCCGATTTAGGTCTGGCCATAGTAACTAAATCAAAGGAACTGGACGCAGTGGATGAAGATGGGAACACAGCACTGCATTTAGCATGTGACACAGAAAATGAAGAGCTAGGGCTATTGCTCATAGATAATGGAGCCGATGTATACAAAGTGAATAAAGACGGCAACACACCATTAATATTGGCATGTCTCGGGTGCCAGCCAAGGGTTATTGAGCGACTCATCGCGTCCAATGTAGATATAAATGCCAAAAACAATATAGGAGCAACAGCACTATGCATGGCTACTACACGCAGAGATTTAAGTCTTATGTCCTTTTTATTAGCAGAAGGAGCGACAATCGATATCCAAGATGACAAGGGATGGTCACCCCTTCAATCCGCGTGTCTATTGGAATGCGTCGCAAGTGTACGTCTACTACTAGAGCACGGAGCTGATCCAAATATGCACTCAGACCTGGTTGATCCTCCATTGCACCTTGTATGTGTGTACCCTACAACTGAAATTGCTGAGGCCCTGTTATCTTATGGTGCTAACGCATACCTTAGAAATTCCAAAAATGTGGGTGTATACGATAAGACATGCTCAGTTGCTTTTGAAGACCTTATTCGAGGAAAGAACCTGAAAGGTGGTAGTTAGAAGCATGAAGTTAACTGATGTGTCCGAAGTAATAGAGTCTAATAATGTGCTTCGACTAGCATTGATGATGGAAAGTGTAACGCAAGTGGGCGAGGAAAGGGAGTCTAATGCCCAGCAACGCAATATGTATGAAATCCTACTATTTACCATAGAGAGAAATATGTACGAATGCCTTGCAGTGCTTCTGGGAAAATTAGGGAACTGGTTTGATTGGAACGAATTTGGTCCTTCTTGTTTGTACTTTGCTTGTCGCGGGGGATTTACCGAATCTGTAAGAACCTTAATTGAAATCAATTCTTTTGAGCACTCAGAAAATACACTGGCGTTGAAAGCCTCCATTGAATATCACCAATATGGTTGTCTTGAGTTATTGGTTAATAGCCCAGTAGTTGCATATAGTCAGGATGACTTGAACGAAGCCTTACATATTGCTTGCGAACATGATAATTCTAAGGCTCTATTACTCCTGCTTAAATATGATGTGGATACAAACAATAAGAACCGCAAAGGAGGATCCCCGTTACATACCGCGATAGAACGTGGTTCTACTGAGTGTTTAAGGATCCTGTTAGCCAAAGGGACGGATCTAAGTGTACGGAATTTAATAGGACTGACCCCTCTGCATTTAGCAGTGAAATGCCAGGATAGTCAGGCCTCACGGCTACTGTTGCAAAAAGGTGCAAACCCAAATGAACAAACACGACTGGGACTGACTCCTTTACATTACATCGCTACAAAAGAGAACGTAAACCTTCTCGCAATTCTTTTACACTTCGGGTCAGATCCTTCTGTATGTGATAACGAAGGTAGGACGCCTGTACGTTTGGCGCACCAAAAGGGGCTGCAAGCAAACATTTTGTTAATGACTCAGTATGGAGCTAACCCTATAAACGGAGGAGTCCTATGCAAGTGAGTCATCCACAATTAGCTGCGTTGCGTACGTCTATTGATAATGACAATTGTCTAGAATTTGCACTCATCCTTTCCAACCTGAGTTCTGAAGTATCCTTGGTAGAATCTGTGCGGACATTCGATGGCTATAGTGCAGTGCACTATGTCATAAAAGAAGATCGCCCAAGCTTATTGAGTATTCTGCTATCTCGTGGAGAAGTCTCCGCACACCGCAAAACTTGGTTATCTCATGCATGCTTCACAGACAGCCTCGGATGTGTAGAATGGTTACTCGACAACACCGATATGAGTCCAAATGATGTTTTGTCCGAGAATGGGTATACACCTCTACACCACGCTATTTATGGTAAAGCAACCAAATGCATAGACCTATTGCTTCAAAGAAAAGCAAAAGTAAATTGCCCGATGCCAAGTGCGAGAACACCTTTACATATCGCATGTGGTATGAGGCTCTTGGAAGTAATATCGAAACTCCTAAATCATGGTGCTGATATTAACGCGATGGACAAAAAGGGAAAACGACCGATTCATATGGTTACAAAACGGAGTGACAAAGTGATGCTGGATATGCTTCTAATGTATGGGGCCGATATCAATGCGGGAGATGCAGATCTCTGTACACCCCTTCACAGTGCTTGTCAAAATGGCTGTATTACAGTTGTGGAGTGGTTATTGGCACATGGTGCAGATGTAAATGCACGAAATGCTGAAGGAAAAACAGCTCTAGATGTGAGCATTACAATAGATACTAGGAAAGCTGTTCTACAATACCATGGAAGGGGGATGGCACATGTCCGAAAAAGAGTTGAAGTTGGCGGAATTCATTTGGGAAGGGTCTAGTGACACGCTCCGATTTGCGTTGCTTATACACGATTTAGATTTTTTATCAGATGCGGGGAAAAGAATATTGGATGAGATACTCAAAGAAGATAATCATTTGTTTCTGCGAGTGGTGCTTACCCAATGTGCGGGTGTGCTTGATATACGTTCAACAGATGGTGGTACCCTTTTACACTCAGCCGCGTTTTTCAAGGCTACTAGATGTGTACAGGTTTTGCTGGAGAATGGCATGGACCCAAATTTAGCAGATGATACAGGTAATGTCCCTCTTTTCTATAGTTGTATGCACGCCCAAGCATCTATCATGTTAGTTTTGTTGGAGTTTGGTGCGAACCCAAACGCCAAATGCAATCTGGGCAGAACCGCCATACATCATGCCGCTGCAAAAGGTAGTGTGACTTGCATATCCTTATTGGTACAGGAAGGAGCGGATATAAATGCGAGAGATGACAAAGGACTAACCGCACTGGAAGTCGCTGAGTTTAAGAAAAACAAGATAACAGCCGAATTTTTGCGCAAGAATATCGCTGTCCAACAAGACGGTCGGTGAACATTACTAAACATATCCTTTGGGGACTTGCATTATCCAAGGTATATATTGTCCACATTGACTCATATATGTACTACATGGTACACTGTAATTACTAAAATATAAGGAGTGTAATATATGTCAGATAAACCCATACGTGTGCGTTATGCACCAAGTCCAACAGGCCATTTACACATTGGTAATGCCAGAACAGCCCTATTTAACTACTTGTTTGCGCAAAAGTATGATGGAAAATTAGTACTACGTATTGAAGACACAGACAGAAAGAGAAATGTCGAGAACGGCGAGGAAAATCAGCTTAAGTACTTGGATTGGCTCGGCATACACTGGGACGAAGGACCAGATGTAGGTGGAAAGTATGGACCATACCGCCAGTCCGAACGATTTGAAACCTACGAGTCGCACGCAGTAGGATTATTGGAGTCTGGGCGTGCCTATAAGTGTTATTGCACTGATGAGGATCTAGAGGAAGAAAGAAAGTTGCAAAAAGAAAAAGGATTAAATCCACTGTACTCAGGAAAATGTCGTGGTCTCACTTTGGAACAAAGCAAACGACTTGATGAGGAAGGATACGCATACAGTATTCGTTTTGCTACGCCAAATGATCATGTCTGGGCTTGGAACGACTTGGTCAAAGGTGACATAAGCGTTAAATCTGAGGTGTCAGGGGATTTTGTCATAATCAGGAAAGATGGTACTCCAACATATAATTTTGCCGTGGTTGTCGATGACCATCTCATGGACATCTCGCATGTATTGCGTGGCGAAGATCACATATCGAATACACATAGGCAGCTGATGATATACAGCGCCTTTGGATGGGAACCGCCACAGTTCGGTCACATGACGTTGATCGTCAACGAAAATCATAAGAAGCTGAGCAAACGTGATGAATCTGTTGTACAGTTCATTGAACAATATGATCAATTAGGATATATACCTAGTGCCCTATTCAACTACATCGCTTTGTTGGGGTGGTCGCCCAAGGGCGACACCGAAATTTTATCTCCTTCTGAGCTAATTTCTTTGTTCGATGTATCAAATCTATCTCGAACCTCAGCGATGTTTGATGCCAAGAAGTTATCTCATATCAGTAACCAACATTTAAGAAGGGCAGATATCGAGGATCTGACTTTTGAAGCATCCTTTCACCTACAAAAGGCTGGGCTAGTGCCTAAGGTCATGTCAACAGACGATTATAGATGGGTTAGCCAGCTTGTAGAATTGTATAGAGAACAACTGACTTCTATGTCAGAGCTTCAAACTCTGGCTCATGTCTTCTTTGACGACAAGGTAAGTCTAACTGCAGATATGACGGATCAACTAAAGACGCAGTCTTCACAAGCTGTTATTTCATCTTTTCTCAGCATTGTGGATAATGATCCTGTTTTTAATGTAGAAAGTATCGCTGGATTTTTGAAAAGCACCCAAGCACATACAGGGTGCAAGGGGAAGAGTTTATATGTTCCTCTTCGCCTCGCTTTGACCGGGCAGGAACATGGGCGAGATATGCCTTGGACCGTTTTCCTACTGGGGAAGGAGAAAGTTGTACACAGACTGAAACAGTGCCTCAATTAGAGACACAAAAAGAGGGCAGATACGATTCTGCCCTCTTTTTGTGTCTTGCTTATTCCGCCAATGAGGCGAAATAGTAATAATTCACTGATCCTCTCGCATAAGAAAGAGGTGTATCACCATGTTTGTTGTATATACCCATGTCTCCACCCGCATTCACTAACAACTCCGCAATCTTCTTATGTTCTGTATAACATGCTTTGTGAAGTGGAGTGTTACCATCCTCATCTTTGGCATTAGGATTCAACCCCTGATTGAGCAAGTATATTACATTATCTACCCAACCCCACTGGACGGCCCAGTGTAGCATAGTTTTCCCTTCAATCGACAAAGCGTGGAGATCTGCCCCTACATTTGTTAGAATTTCAACACATGTACTAGATCCTACATCGTATGCCATGTGTAGAGGGGTCCATCCATTATGTGCATTGATGTCCGCACCCATATCTATTATACTTCTCACTAATTGATCCATGCCTAGCTCTATGGCGTAATGTAGAGCAGTCCAGTTGTTACTATCTTTTATATTCACGTCTGCATTCCGAGCCAAGAGAAAGTTTGCAATCTCCTCTTGTCCAACAGAAATAGCATACATAAGCATATTCTTACGTCGTAGGAGGGGATGTGTCTCGTTGATAAACTCAGCACTCTTTCCTTCGAGGAGAAGTGCTAGTTGCAGTGCACCACCGTCATTGATAGATCTTCGTATCTTTCCCATTTCTACCACAATAACTACCGCCTTTTATATAGAGTGTAAATTGTGTTAGTGAATTGGACATGTTATAATTGATATAAAGTTAAAGTATATGTAAGGAGTGTTGCTTTATGTCTAAGGAGTTTGATGAAATATTTGGGCTAGATGGGTACACATTCGTCAGCTCAGATCATTCATTTATTAGAGTAGATTTGTATCATGTGTACATGCCCCAAATAATGTTGGAGAATCGTGCTGCAGTGGCTGCCTCATATCTAGCTCTGAGGGATATGGCGCCCAAAGGCAGAACAAAAGTGTGGGAATTGTCCAAGTACTCTTGGAAGTCCTGGTGCGAAAGGATACAGAATGGATCTGTGTTCAGCGAGCAGGATATCTTGGCTTTCAATAATATGCTCAAAGAGAACTTGCCTGCACATATATCCAAAGAGACGGAGTACGCTATCATCAAAGTGACCGGTGAGTATGCTTACCTACGTGCTAACATAATGGGTTCTCGGGTCGAGGTATACGGAACATTTGATGAGAACGCAGGAGTATATATACCTTGCTCTGACAAAGATACTCGTCTTATCATTGATGAACAAGTACGCGCAGACTTTGTAAAAATAAATACAGAAACAGAAGTAGAAGTAATTGATAAGAAAGATGTGTGGAGCAGTCCCTCTTGTGGTGTCTTACATTTCGATGATACATCAGAAAAGATAGTGGTGTTCCCTTTCATTGCTACCTTTAAAGAAGCGGATAAGATCAAATGCTCCATAGATATTCCTATTGTGGAATATAAGGAACGTAGAGTTCGTCTTTCGTACAAGAGACTACAAAGCTACGATAGACAATCTCCGGCAGGTGTGTATGGACTAAAAGTGCAAAAAGGTAAATGGGTGGCTACAGCTGATAAGAAAAATATTGTTCCTATCACAGATACAGAAGCATACGCAAGATTCAGAAGATTCTGTGACAAACCAACTTCGGATTCATTCATGAATCAAGTTTTTCATGTCTCACCTGTGGTGTCTAGTGTGTATGCCATACAGAACAAAATGTCCGCAGTTAAGCCTGTACGACAAGGGAAAAAGGGGACTGTATACATCGTATTTGTTGATAATGTGCCCCGCATTCTTGCCATCCATGCCTTCAATCAAATACAAGCTGGGGATCCAGTGTGGTTATCGCAACATCCTGAGATCGCTCAACTGTTTGCAGAGGTCAAGCTTATGATCAGCCTCTCGCATTTCTGATTTTATTAAAACATAGAAATGACGTTTATGACAAGACACTGGTTGTCAAGAAAAAAGTCCCTGCTATTCGGCAGGGACTTTTTTACCATTTTGTAGAAGCCTTCGCATATCCATCAACCAGTAGGTCTCCACTTTGTGTACTAGTTTGCTTGTTAGTTACTATGTGGATGTTGGGGTACGTCTTGTTCAGTCCAGGAAGCAAAGTGACAACAGTGGCATCTGGTGCAGGTTCTGTTGGTGTAACTATAGGGGGTTGAGTAGACTTGATGGAAGTTATTTCTGTCATATCCTCATCCCCTACAGTGCCAAGTTTATCCACTGTTCTCACATAGATTTTAACGTTCTCTCTCATAAACATCGGCGCACCATCATATGTCTTCCAGGTTCCAGTTTGACCTAATTTGTACTCATAACCGGCTATACCTACGTTTGGAGGCAACATAACCATGACTTCCTTTGTTTGGTCAGCTCCAAAGAGAAGAACCATAGGGGCCATGGGTTTCACTTGGGTTGGTGTACTATTAGCACTATTATATGGTGATCCGTTAGGTTGTTGACCATTTGTCATTCCATTAGATGTGCCACCCTGTCCCCATGTCCATATCGTGTTATCAGTTTTGACAGCTACAATATGGTTAGAGCTGCCGCCTAGAGCCAAGTAGTCCACATCGGTCAAACCGGGAACGAGTTGTGCAGCCACCGCATTTGTAGTGTTACCATTTCCTAGTTGCCCATACGTATTTTGGCCCCAAGCGAGTAAAGTCTTATCAGTCTTAATGGCAAAAGAAACAGAGTTCCCTGCATATATTTTAGCAGCTCCTGTTGCTACTCTATACTTAGTAGTACTCTTCCCTGTCGATGGTATTCCAGGATATCCCAATTGTCCAGATGAATTAGAGCCCCAAGCGTACACATCTCCAGTGCTTGTTAGAGCTAAGGAGTGTGAGTATCCTGCCGAAATGTGCTGTATATTTGTTCCCGAGAATCCTGTAACAAGAGTAGGCACCGATAGATCACTTCCGAACCCAGTAGCCGAATTTTGGCCTGATCCCCAAGCCCACACTTCGCCAGTAGACGTGAGTGCTAAAGCGAAGTCATAACCTGCAGATACTTCTACAATGTTATTTGGTAGTCCAGCCACAGTCTGAAAAGGAAGAATAGCCCCAGATGTGGATCCTGTTCCTAGTTGACCTGCATTGTTTCTGCCACCTGCTAAGACGGTTCCGTCATTTTTCAATATGAGAGCAAACCTATCGCCCATAGATACTTGTTTAGCATTACTGCCAGCAGATATTTGTTGCATACTATATCCACCTGTTGCTCCATTATTGCTATCTCCCCAAGTCCATACAGTGTTGTCTGTAAATATAGCTATAACAATATCTTTGTATGCTGACACACTCTTTATGGTGGAGCTTCCTCCGGCCACTTTATTTGGATACGTAACAGGATCAAAGTCTACATTACCAAGTTCACCTGCGGTGTTGGCTCCCCAACCCCATAGATTTCCAGAAGAATCCACGAGCATAGTGCTTGAAGTGCTTGAAGTTCCCCCAATGAGATCAACTGTGGAGGATGCCTTTGCTACATTCCCATTGAATGGCCACAACCCCGCAGTTAAGGTCACTGCTAGTATGAGACCCGTAAGTCTATTTTTGGACTTCATAGATCTATTCTCCTCCTTGTGCAAATTAAGCTGATTATAGCACAGAAGGAACAAAAATTACAATAATTGCATCAGTACGTTTCAGAGGGTTGTTGTAATATATAGTGGTTGTGTCTTCACATTCATCTCATTTGTAGTTGTAGGTAAGACCCTTCGATATGGCTCATACGAATCCACTATTAAGATGCTACTGCTCGTGTCCATATGTATGTGATCCTTGGAAGGAGTCCAAGCAGAGAAAGGTCGCATTCCCTCTGGGTGACAATGTTCGAATACGGTTTTCCAGATACTTGGTTTATGGGAAAACACCCTAGCATCTATATACCCCAAAGCTAGCTCATCTAATTCCGTATGTGCAATGCCCTGCCAATCCCTTTTTCTGCCAAACATGTTTGGGTATGACAGGTTCATCGTTATCTTTGACATGGCCTTCATTAACTTGATGAGTTTCTTTGTGCTTCCCCTTACTTCCCCTAGGACTATTTTGGAAGGTTTTGGCATCCGAAATTCAATAACATCTGCTCTGCACAATAGGTACACATCGTGCAGTCTAGTAACAATGTAGTTTAGAGCATCACTCCCATCTCCATATGTCTGGGTGTCCAGAGTGTCACAATTTAGAGAAGCCCCAAGTATTTTACAGTTATCCTGGTAAACATTTATACGAGCATACTGCGGGCGAATGTACAGGTAAGTTTTGATTTCAGCTTTCCGTGATTTATATGTTTTCACCATATTATCCACTTTATCATTTAGCATAGTTTCCATACAGTTGTCTATTAACCCTTTTAACACATTTATAGATACCATAGTAACCACTCCTCTTCTTTCAGTGAAGCATGGAGCATATGTAGAGGTCAATAAAAGAAGAGGCATCCCCTTTAGGAGATGCCTAAGCGTCATTTCTTTCTTCGTTTCCAATGTTTCTCATATGACTCTAAATACTCGGTTATATCAGCACTTTTCGACAGTTGTCTTGCGGTATACTTTTTCAAGTGAATTACGCGTGGGTCGACATTGTATTCACACAAACATTTAATAACATCTAGATTTTCATTCAGAGTTGCGACTATGAGTGGTGTCTCTCTGTTTAATCCTGGTTTATTTACATCTACACCTGAGTCCGCCAATTTTTTTACTATTTCCAAGTGTCCTGAAGAACATGCATGGTTGAGGAGTACAGACCCCCTGTTTCTCAGTTTATGGACAGGTAAATCACATTCCAAAACCCTTAACACTAGGTCCTCTCTCCCTGAAGCAGCCATTCTGCAAAGAGCGATACAAAGTGTCTTACCTTCCTTACCAAAAATGTAGGGTAAATCCAATCTTTCGTCCCTGAGTATCTCTTCTACGGTCTCCCATGCCATCTCATGGATGGCTGTGTCGAGCGCCGCGATTGTAGGCATGGCCCCAGCTTGTAAAAGAGATTTCACTACTGAAGATCCCTCTCTACGCTTACAGGCCTTATCAAGAGGATAAACTTTCCTAGAAAACCAAGATAGGAGGGACTTTCTACGAATACTTACTCCCTTATATGCCTTGACACCTCTAGATGTAAGGAACTCAATTACTTCCCCGTCCCCGTGTTTTGCGGCTTCCATCATTAGGGTTGTCGGTATCGTCCTTTTTGAAAGAAAAAAAGGTGCATTTAATTCTTTTGTAGATATTCCCTCCAGGGATATGGCTAAGGATAGGATATCACCTGTGTTAACTGCGGACAACACCTTTCGCATGATAGGGGTTGGTCTTTCTAATTCAAACATTAAACAACACTCCTTACAATTGTATACTAATATTATATCACGGTTTATGTGTATAGTCAAGGTTTAAATTAAAGAGGAAGGCACATGAATGCCTTCCTCTTTGTCCTGTTTCAGTCTATTACCCTAGTGTACACCGAACACAGGTGTGTCTGATGACAACAACAGAGTGCACTCGTATCTTTCTTTCTCATCGTATAATTGATGAGGTAACTGCCACAAATTGTTGCTAATTTTAGGATCAGCCCCACAGTCCAACAATAAAGATATCAACTCCGGATTGTCAACCGAAACGACATGGTGCAAAGGTGTGTTTCCGTCTGAGTCTTTGCTATTCGGATCCGCGCCATAGGCCAAAAGAAGCTGTAACATGTCAACAGTTGTTCTATCTTGTTTACAGGCTTCAGATAAGGCATCCATTTGTTGCACTTGGCCTGTTTCATCGATGTACTGTCCTACAATAGGGACACCATTCTGGAGCAACAATGATGCACAAGAAACAGATCCAGCATGGATAGCGAACAGTAGCGCTTCGCTTTGAAATACAGCACCTGCGTCTACAAACTTTTTCAGTTGAATAGCATCCCCTCTTCTGGAAGAAATGCACACAGGAGAGTCAGGTCCTGTAAAAGGTATACTCACACCTCTATCTAGCAAATATGAAATGACTTCGTTGTGAGAGAATTTGGTAGCGAAGGATAAAAAGTCCATATCACCTAGAAAGGCATGTTTTTCTTCCAGAAAACTGTTGTCCTCCCCTGCCATACTGGAAATCAGTATGGTGTAGTTTCCTGAAATAGTCGCAGTATCAAACATTGTTTTGTACATATTAACACTCCTTAGATATTTATATATCCAGATTATACTATGTCCGTCTAAGAAAAGCAATACTTGCACCCAAAGTGCGGTTATATGTAAGAACCCACCACAAGGGTGGGTCTAAGGCCTAGATTTACATTTTTTCATACAAGTCAAAGATCCGTTCTGTGTCTGGTTCTGTCACATGCTCTACGATTAGAGTGTAGTGCCAGAATACAGACCTTTCTGCTTCTGTTAAGTTATTGAGACGGTCTTGATCTTCAATCAGCGAAAGAAGGGTAGCAAGTCGTTCCCCTCCCGACAGTATATCGAACCGTCGTGGTTGCTCATCATAGGGTCTCAGAAAGATTGGTTTCAGGGGGTAGGCGTTGAGCACCATTTCCATTAAGATATCCAAATTGTTGAGGTCCACTTTTTCCATGAATGATTCTAAGTTCGGAAATTTCTCAAGCTGACACATTTCATAGAACTCATTCACAGCCATTGTTTGTACATATCTTCTTCTCGACATTTGATCAACACTCCTTACAATGTATAAAGATAAGCATAACATGCGAAAGTCCCGTTCGTCAAGGCTGGGGTCATGCGAACAGCTCCTTGGTTCTCAATAGAGCCTTTTTCGTTTCTTCTGGCAACACTTGTGGTTGGTAAATTTCCTTCACCTCAGGTGGCATGTCCTCTAGGGTCTTCTCCATCTCTGCCACAGCTTCAGGATCACCGGACTGAATAACATCATCAATTACATCTGATGCATCCATACTGTATCGATTAACATATGTGACGTCTGCGCCTAACTCAAGAAGTTTCTGACAAGCTTCATAGTTGCCCTGACCAGCTGCAAATAACAGTGCAGAGTTACCATGATAAAACTCATCTTTATCGATGTCCACGCCTAATCCGATAAGCACTTCAATCATTTCTACATCGTTATTCAGCGATGCCGCCATGAGGGGTGTAATACCTCGTAAGAAGGGTACACACCTCGAGTCTAATTCTTCTTTTTGACCATGGAGCCTCTTTATACCTTCATAATCTGACTCCATCACAGCCTTCGCCAATTCCTCATTTTCCACATACATGCGCGTATCATACTTTGCCTCAGACATTCACACACACTCCTTCAGATATTTGTAAGACTATTATATCATATGGCGCGATGTGCTAACAATACTCAGATGCACTCTGAACAACAATCATCTTTCGGTGATTCTATACAGGAACAGGTATTGTTGGCCTTATGTCGTCTGTGATATACTTTTTATATAAACATATGTAAGGAGTGTCTAAGATGGAGTGGGATAAAAAACTTAAGCAATGTTTGTCCACACGGGATGTTCTTGGCTCAATGATATTGTTGGAAAGCATGCAGGACATAAACTTGCTAGGTATTTCGGGCTATGCACCTATCCATATTGTGGTTAAGGCTGATTCCCTTCCACTTACACAAGAACTAATTTCACGAGGGGCGAGAACCACTGTGATGTGTAGTGAGAAACGAAGAACGCCACTACACTATGTTTGTGCAGCTAGTGGTCGAAAAGCAGATATACCAATGTTGCTGATACAACATGGGGCTGATGTATCAGCGAGGGATGCGGCACAATTTACACCTTTACAGTTGGCCTCTGCCTATGGGAACCTAGAGATTGTCAAGTTGCTTCTCGAGTTTGGGGCAAAACCAAATGCCAGCATGGATAACATCAACAAATATACACCGCTCATGCATGCTGTTTGCACAGGAATGTATTCAGTAGTGGAAACTTTGCTGGATGCTGGTGCTCGTGTCGATGTAGTTAACTCATCTGGTGTGACCGCCATTCATTTAGCCGCCAAAACCGGGCGTGTGGACATGATTAATCTTCTGATAGCCGCTGGGGCGGATCCTATGGTAGTAGATGAAGATGGTCTTTACCCACACGATTATGCTTGTACAGAAAATGTGTATGACGCCCTGACAGGATAATGCTACTTGAAAGTCTATTTTTGGTTTAATTAAGGAGTGTTGCTCGATGTCATATACAGAATTTTTTGAATATGTAAAAAGTGGTAATATTTTAAAAGCTTCTCTCTACTTGGAACGATTACCGGATCTAAATGAAAAAGATGATGCTGGGTATACATTACTTCATCTGGCAGTCATAAAGGACTCGTGGGACGCCTCACATCTCCTTCTGAGCCAAGGTGCCGATGTCAACTCAAGATGTGACTTTATGGACAAAACGTCTCTTCACTTAGCATGTTTTTTCGAAAGTACACACCACCAGATAATAGACCTATTGCTAATACATGGTGCCGACACATTATCTTTAGACTCTTATGGTCAGACTCCATTACATCTTGCATGTTATCATGGTAATAAAGAGCATCTAGAAAGGCTTTTGAAATCAAAAAGGGATATTGATGGTGCAACAAAGAATAGTCGCAAGTTTACCCCTCTTATGTGTGCTATATGGCGTAAGGACATCAACTTCGTCAAGACTTTAATTTCTGCGGGTGCCGATGTTAACTTTATTGTCCATGCACATGGTGTTCTTCATACACCTATGCATGTGGCAGCACAAGTGGGGTGCCTAGAAATAGTGCAGATCCTCGACCAATGCGGAGCCAGAAAAGACATCGTAGATATAGAAGGAAATACAGCTGTTGATTTGGCACTTGATGAGAGTGTATATTCATATCTAACCAATCAAGAGGCAGTATCTTAGTGTGTTTTCCAGATATGCTTCCGCGCATTTGGATATCTTGAGACTGATTGTTATGCTTGTTTGTATCCAATGTCCGCCAATGTGTGTGGGGGGTCTGGATAAGAATTTTGGCCTAACAAACCAGTACCATTCATTCACGAAAAAGAACACCTATCCTACACCCATAAAGGGAGAGAGATAGGTGTTCTCTTTATTGTTTATGCTTTGAGACGCTTAGATAATAAGTATCTCTGCAGTTCGTCCACTACATTAGAGGGTAATCTTTTCGAATTGGTCATAATCCACTCAATGCCACCTTTGACAATCACCCAGTATTCTCCATGCACTTTGACATACACATCTTCGAGTATTGTCACAAACACATTTTCTCCAGCGTATGGATAGTCTTCGGGATCAAGATATGGGTATGAATCAGTGTTCATTGGATTTTTGACCAAATCTTCAGCGCCCTGTAGTTGTGACAGCCAAGTGTCGTCAGGATTCTCTTCTACAGTTTTCTGAACTGGCCGACCTGATTTATCGAGACTAACTGTATGAACCACACACGATCGTTCCAGTACCCCATCATGCGTGATATAGGCCCTGCAGTGACGTACTTTAACACATTCTCTATCATGGTGTAGCATCTCCCAATAAGACAACACACCTGCAGTTTTGCAATATCCTTGCTTGGGCAAAAACAAAGTACCTGTAATGATGTCTAGTGTTACTCTGGTTGTGTAGGATTCTGTTATACTGTAGTTCACAGAATACGATGGCGCGTTCTCCATTCTCTGGAACACCACATTGTCTGCGTTTGATATCTTGACTCCTGTCTTAGAGAGGACCAAATAAGCCTTACACTGGAGATTTCGATTCCTGTCTTTGTTTGTGAAAGTTGCAATAGCATGGGTTTTCTTCTCGTCATACAAAACATCTACATCGTAAAAGGCTCGGATCCAAGGGTGTGTTAAGAGGTCATCTCGCCACTTGGATGTAGATCGAAACACGGATTCCGTCGCAGTGCTTCTCAATCTGGACTTTCTGTTGGCACAAACATCGAGCAATGCTGTATGCAGTGTAATTACAGTACTGTCCAACAACTGTTTTGCACAGTTCGCCACTATACTTGGAGTAATGTGTCTGTGGATGTGGAAGTCTACCTTATAGGATCCACTTTCTGCATTTGAGGGAGACACTACACCATTGAATTTTCCTGCCAAGTAAAACTGTAACAGTGCACTACAACGATTTGGATCCTGTGGAGATTGCCAGTTGTAGGCATAAATGTACTTTTTGATATCTGGAATACTGTAGTGCACTAGAAACTCCTGTGCCACTGCTTCCACCAATTCTTCATGAGACAACACTTTTTCTCCTGACATACCTAAACACTCCTTACATACTATATATTTGTACCTCAAATTATACCATGCAGAAATACTTTCTATCAATACTAGACCAGGCAAAAGTACATTGGGCAATAAAGGTCTCGATAGTACCGCACTTTCTTGACATTTGGGCTATGCTTATTTTTCAATAGAATAAGAGGTGATCTAATGGGTGCAGAAGATACAGAGCTACATTATGGCGTACTTTTAGACCAACAAATATCAGACATATTCATGGCGCATTATGAAGATGCGCTGTATTATACATGCGAACAAGTAGATCCGGAGGACGGAGATAGTTATATAGAGGTGGAAGTTGATCATAAACCTAGGGGGTTTTCCCGGCAGCATGCCTCAGAGCCTCTACTGAGACGTGATTTTGGTATCGACGAAATAGATACAGAAGAAAAGCGTAACAGGCAAGTAGATATTTTTTTCATCTTAATTGCTAAACGCCTAAAAGATATATTAAGCAAGGCACTCGAGCCTATAACCGGCATACGACAATCGGCACAGGTAAGTCGGGCCAGGGAACTATTATTCGGGGACAGGCAATTTCGTGATCACCTGACGGGGAATGCCATTAAAGCCTACATGAATGTGGAAGAGGTCACAACTCCATGCCAGCGAGCTGGCATGCTGAAGTACACACCAAGGTACAATCCGAGTAATCTAAGCGCACTTGAAGTGTATATTAAGCACACAAATAGGGGTACGAGAACACTAGAAGCACCAAATTTTCCCATTCGTCGTATGCTTGACCCCAATTGTCCTCCAGAAACACCTTCATTTGAAGTGGCGGAAGGACCATCCTTTGCGGCTTATTGGGTGAGGTTTGTGAATGGTGTCTTGTTAATTCCTAAACCACACTCTAAACTTTTATTGCAGTATGTGGTGAAAGAACATACCGACAAATGTCTACACATAGATGTGCATATGGTGTACCAGAATTCAAGCTCCACCAATGACACCTCAATTGAGAAAAAGTCCGAATCCTTCGTCGTAAACACATCGAGAGAAGGCGAAAACATGCTGAAAGTAAGAGAAGCACAAAATGAACCGTGGATGAGTTACATTCAGACAGAGATGGATTTTAACAAAAATCCTTTTAACATACCGGCTCACCCACACATTACGTTAGAGCCAGCATATGTGGGGAATAAAGTGTGGATATGCAATCACGAGCACATATTTATTGATGCAGGCGAAAACACATGGGTGCCGATGTTGGGTGGATGGGACTGGATGTCCGCATACAGACAACACCTCCCAGAAGATGTAGTCATGGAGTTTGAAAGATTTAAATTGTCAGAAAAATTGAAATTATAGGAGGGAAATTTTATCCATGAGAAAAAATACCACTTTGGAATACATTCTTGCCACTCTGAGCCTTAAGAAAAACAGCCATGTGGAAGAGAGATCAACATGGGATATTATAGGACTAAGTGTAGATACATTCTTTGGCTTTGGTATGTTGACCATACTAGGGGGCCTGGTGACATCACTTTTTCTAGATATCATATGGGGGCTTGAGTATGAGTCCACCATTGGATGGTGCATGGTATCTACAGCTTTTCTTTTACTTATTGGTATCCTAGGAACAAGAATGACTGTTAAGACCACCAAGAGCAACAAAGACCCTAAAACATTGGAGACTTCCATTGCTGAAATACTAGGTATTCGGGAACATATGGATCAAAGCGAGAGAGTTATCCTACACGGAGCACGTGTGACGAGATGTAAAGAAGACGTGCACTATGGTGTGCCAGTACTGGTGGTAGAAATGGAGCACTTGGGTTCCACACATACAGGTATAGCTTCTGTAGCTGACATCAGATTCAACCATAAAGACAACCAATCCTACATATGTGATGTATCAATGCATCGTGGGTACATTTACTAGAGACATATAAAATCGATTTCGGCCATAGCAGGAGGAGAGGGATAATCCCTCTCCTTTTTGTTATTTCTAATTATTTCTTGGTGGGAGTACTTTGGGAGAGTGAAACAATGTCGTCCATTTGTTCTCATCCAGTCCACACCCCAAATATTTGTGTTGGGTCGTTTGGTGGTGTGGCAAATGGGTTGGCTAATGGTTCTCATGACTCCTGAAATGACGGAGGGGTATCGAGAAATGTGTTGAGCACTACATGCGGGGGTAGTAGGATGCAACAAATACTAAGTATGATGGTGCCGCCCCCGCGCCACATATACGTCACCCATACGTCACCCATACGTCACCCATACGTCACCCATACGTCACCCACACGTCACCTATACGCTAAACCTCTTTCACACAAAGTTTTGTTCAAGGCTGACCCTTAATTTGTTTACTATGTAGAGAGTGACGCTCTCTTATGTTGTGGGAAGGATGGAGCCTTTTACCGATTGAGTCGGCAGGGACGTCACCCACACGCCACCACCATGGCACCTTAAACGTCACCCTCCACTCCCTCGTCGTGAAAAGGCACGATGCAAACTTTTTAGTTAACTAAAGTGACGTTAAACGTCACCCCCCATTGGGACTTGCTACAAAAGAACTGATGTCTCCTCAAAGGGGGGTGGGTGACGTTTCTTCAGGGGTATATATATTTATATATATATATAACTTTAGTTGGCCAAAGTGAATCACACACGAAAAATATATCTCTTTTTTTATTTGTAAAAGAGATATATTTAGAGATAGTCTTGAACTTTTTTCTTATTGTTCTCAAGTAGGGTGACGTTAAACGTCACTTTATTGGAATAAAGGAGGGCATCAGATTTTTTCCTAGCAAGTCCCAATGGAGGGTGACGTCAAACGTCACCCTAAATAATGGTCAGTTAGCCGTTTTGAGATATCTAAAACCGTCTATTAACTACACTCAGAAATGCAACACCCATACGTCACCCATACGTCACCCATACGTCACCCACACATCACCACTTCGTATATCTCACTGTAATGATTGACATAGATGACATAACATGTTATACTGGAGGTACATAAGAGAGGAGGATTACTATGGATGAAATAGTTCTAAAGTACCAAAGACATTTAGAGTCTAATAGAAAGGCTAGCAAGAAATATAAGGAAAACCACCCCTTCTATAAAAAAATGGCCAGTATCCGGACGATGATGTATCAGGCAAAAAAGAAAAATAATACATCCCGAGTAGAAGAACTGCAAGCCCAATATGCGGATCTTAAGTCCCAATACGAAGATTACAAGAAGGATAGATGAAGGAGGGTAGGATAGCATATGGATGTGGCAAAAGACTTCATGGGGAATGACGAAAAGGTCCCTTCAAATGTGGTAGATCTTAATAATATACAAAGAGCCATTAGTATTTTTGACTCTCTAGTCAGGGTTACAGGAAACAGAGTGGTGGAAGACGAGGCTTTGGTTTCCATCGTGTTATCCGGCATAGATGCTTTGGATGAGAAAGAGCTAAACATCCTGACATCCCACTTTCGGTCAGAACTGAGCAAGTACTCCGCAACTCCTTTATCCCGTAGCCGAATAGAAGGTATTATTGTGGATTTTCTGGCTAGAGGGGGGACAGCATGGTTGGGTCACCGATTTGTAGGGGAAGATAACGGTTCATTGTATGTTATAGAGAAAAAAGAAAAAGTCTATATTTCAAATTTCGTCCTTATACCACGTAGCACTGTGGTGGTGCAAGGAAAAAATGGTAAGAAATATCATAACTATGACTTATGTGTAAAAGGTTCGGCTAAGACAAGAAACATAATGTTAACTGCCGACAGCTTTAATAAATTGTCTGATCTCCAGGAGCAACTTAAAGAACAAGCCCCAGACATGTCACCTCGGATAAACGGGTGTGCGAACTACATGAATGATCTTGGTCATAAATTCATCGATCTACCAGAATGGGGAGAAGAAAAGCAGGGGACAAGCCTTTTGGGGCTTGAGGTGCTTGAGGACGGGAAAAAATATTTCTGCACGCCGACCACTATATACGATATGAACGGAGAAGAATCGAGAGATATCGTAGCTATGGGCAACCAGCAAGCCAACCAACAGGAACTTTCAAACTGGTCCAATCTTAGACATGACAATAAGTCCTGGTCTACAATTGCAAAAACTTTTCTAGAACATATCCTGTGTATAAATGACTTGGACGAAATGTTACTACTTGTTGGGTGGATGATGGCTATTCCTCATGACTATGTAATTAGAAAAGAATCGAAGACAGGCTACTTTCCGCACTGTCAAATAGTGGGTGAACCGGGAGCCGGTAAGTCTACGATCATGACTTTATTGAAACAGTATATGGGACACAACGATTCTGCACCACGTGCTTTCCCATCATCTTTTGAAGTAGGAAAGCTACTGAACTCCAGTTACACCATCCCGGTGGTATTAGATGAATATGGGAAACGCTGGAGTCCTGAATTGGTAGAGGCCATAAATAGAATCTTGGTTGAGTGCTTTACACGTTCTTATTATTCTAAGGGTACGGCCAACCAGTCTTCTGTATACTATAAGCACAAGAATCCGATTCTTTATGGGGGACAAATGCCAACAAAAGATAAGGCGTTGTCAGAACGAATTGTAGATGTTCGAATAAGGAAGTCATTTCAGACCTCTGAGGAAGGCACCATAGCGAAGAAACATCTTATGGAATTGCAAAAACAAAAAGATAAGAATTTTTGGGTGGGCTACAATATCTGGTGTGCTAATCACTCGAATGAGTATGTGCTTGATAGATTTACAAAATACCGTAAAGTTTCCGGCATGCACATTAAAGATAACCGCATCGCTGACATCTATGCGGTTGTTATGATAGGAATACATTTTATGAAGAAACTTGCTGATGAATTAAATGTGCCATTGGATATTACAGAAAAGGATATAAGCCAAATAGCGGAAAGGATGAGCCTATCTTCAAAGATGGAAGAAATAGAGGAGTCCAATATGCTTAAGCAGTTTTTAAATGATGTGGCTCAGTTTGGCATACGTCACGGGAACAATGCCTACCATGGCAACAACTTTGGACCAAGGTCAACTGTCACAAAAGTTATAACAACCAAATCTCCTGCAGATCCCGGCATGTATGGAGATATGAAGTCACCTGCCTGTATCTACGGTAATGATTTGCTTCTCATTAAGGTGAAAGAGATGGTCGGTGTCCTAAATAAAGGTCTAAGGAGCCCGTTATACCTTGAGGAAGAACTTATGGTTTTTATAGAGTCTGATTTTAGATTATCCCTAAAAAATTCCGAGAATGAGGATAATAGAAGCAACAATTTAGTCTTGGCGCCAAAATCATATAGAACAAGAAGTGGTAGATATACAGCTTTCAACTGGAATGTTATAAAAACAGAATACCCGGAGTTCGAGATCATACTAGATACCAACAGTACAGACAAAGAAAAAGACTAAGGAAAATCCCTAGTCCCTTTTCACAATATTGGTGGTTCATCTGGAAAATTAGCCACCAATTCCCATGCACACATTATATCATCTTTTGTACTGGTTTGTCAAGACACGAGTATATACGCCTATTTGGTCATTTTATATGAGAATAACACCATTATAGACTCTTTCACGCAAAGACCTCTTAGGAAAACAACATTGTGGCATGTATGGTTTCTCTATTTGGTCTGAGAAATAGAATATTTGCACAGAAGAGAGGGCCACCCGATGGGTGGCCCTCTTCAAATACTTTTGTTTTATAGTATCCCGGCAAAATTCGGATTGTGCCACTCAGACACTTGGTTCTCATCATCTCTTTCTCCTAAATCCCCAGAATGCTTCTGGGCAATACTTCCTAAAGAAGAAATATCCACATTTGTGTATCTCCGTATATCATCTAATAGTTCGTGCAGCGGAGAAAGGTCAAAAGGGGTGTTTTGTGCCGCCAAGATGACTGATGCAACTATGCTTAGATATCCTTGCACCATTCTTTCTACCACTGGATTGTCGGTGCCAGTGTCTAGTTCCCTCAATGCTTTTCTCATAGGTATAGACCATGAATCAAATGATTGTAACATCACTCGAGCTACACGTTGATCCTCCAAAGTCCACCTTTGGTTTTGTTCTGCCTTTTGTGCGCGAACTATCTTTTCTTCTGCTAGTCTTCGTTCTTCACTGATACGCTGGAAAACTGGACGGGACTTCTCCAAATAAACCGCTTCTGCTTCTTTATAACTGCTAATGTAACCTTCTTTTTCAGCGATGTAAAATAGTGTGGAAAAGAAAAATCTGATAGAATCTCTTCTACACTGCCTCATAGTCTCGCGTTCTGCATTCGACTGTTGGGTCTCAGTATTGTATCCAATATCTGGAAATAGCTTTTCGTCTGTGGTAAAAACTTGTCCGTCTTTGTACGCTTGTAATACTTCTTTTGAATAACTAACTTTATGGAGTCTCAAGATGTCATCTGCCAAAGGGTGTGTGGGATCCAGATCGAGGTCGTATTGGTATTCGTGATGGTGGTCTAGTAGTTGTTTTAACCCCTCTGTCCAAAGTCTGTGTGGTTTGACATGATTTAACCACTTCTCTGCCGCTTCCAGGGACCTAGTCAGCACTTCTTTACGTTTCCTGCTTCTACCTATTTTTGGGCCACTTCTTCCCACGTTGTCTCCGTAGGAATTGCTTGATGCAATAACAACGCAGCATTTGTAAAGTCTACATAGAAATCCTCCGACATAATACCCTCAAATCTCGACATTGAATACACTCCTTACATATGCTAGTTTAATTCTATTATACTACGTGTAGACGAGTTCGTCAATACTCGACCTTCAGACAATAATCATACTCTTCGTATGTAGGAGAAACACGGTGATTACGAGAACAAAGAGTATTGACTTGGCATCGTGCATATGTTATAATAAATACCACAAACATATGTATGAGGAGTGTGTGTCATGCTTGAGGAGTTTCTTCATTATGTAAGTTCCAAAGATGCCCTTCAGTCCTTGTTGGTACTGGAGCAGATGCCCGATATCAACATCTCCAACATGCTGATAGACATGAGAAACACCCCTCTATCTATGGCAATAGAGCATCAAATGTATAGTGTGGCTAGAGTTCTTATAGAACGTAATGCTAATGTGAATGCAATAAACTCTGTTGGTATGACACCTTTGCATTATGCATGTAGTCATGCTCCAGATCTTGATTTTATCGAGTTACTGTTAGAACAAGGAGCAAGTATCAATGCAGTGAGTGTACTCGGGAATTACCCGATACACCTTGCATGTAACAAAAATGGATGTAAAGAACTCGTGCGGTTGTTAGTGCTCGCAGGTGCAGATGTTGACACTGTCTCTTCGAGTTTGCTCAGAACCACTCCACTTTTAGAGGCCACAGGGTCAAATAATATTGATGTCATGCTTGAGTTGTTATTATTAGGAGCAGATGTCCATAGCACCACAACAGAAAATAAAACACCATTAAAAGTGGCGCATGAACATGGGTATACAGACGCCATCTCGTTACTTGAAAAATTCGGAGCAAAATACTAATGTAGAAGGAGTGTGAGCAAATGCTGAAAGATGCACTAGACTTGATCAACGCCAGAAACCAAGGCGACCTGTTAAAGGTCGCTCTTTGGCTACAAAGCCGAACACATGTAGATGAGCGTATAAGTGGACTCAAAACTATTTTGAAGGATAAGCCAAAGTGTGCCGCAATACACTACCTAGCTCTTAATGGCCCTATCAACATGGTCGAAATGGCTTTGAGGTTGGGATCCGATATAAATACAAGAGACAGTCTAGGGTACACCCCTCTGCATCATGCATGCGCCTCTTTCGGATCTACCACTGAAATGGTAAGTTTCTTGCTAAATAATGGTGCTGATGTCAATGCAGTCGGTAACCATGGAACCACTCCTCTGCATGTAGCTTGTAGGTATACCGAAGTCGGCATCATCGACACGTTGATAAAACACGGAAGCCGGGTAGACGTGTGCGATGTCCGAGGTGATCAACCAATACATATTGCCACACATGCGGGAGATATGGCTATGGTTAGCGCTCTCTTAGATTATGGGGCAGATGTCAACGCTGTAGCAAGGAAATCTCTGGTGACTCCCTTATATGTAGCATTATCTCGACGCCAAATAGAGATGGCGAGACTGCTGGTTAGTCGTGGAGCAAAGACAAACCTAGTCACTTCACATGGTGTTACACCTCTTATGTGTGCTTTACATATCAATCTGAACATCATCGACGAACTTGGTCTTTGCACACCAAGCATAATAAACGCCCAAAATGACAAAGGTGACACAGCACTCCATATAGCTGTCTCCAGTGGCTATGTAGACAGAGTTGAGTATCTCTTAAAACATGGGAGCGACCCCAATGGGAAAAACAATGACGGAAACACGCCTCTACACCTTGTAGCCTCTCAAGGTAACCAGCGCATACTGAAGTTGCTTTTGCAAGCGAAATCCGACCCAAATATACGTAATAACAAGGGGAAAACGCCGTTGAATGTTGCCAGATCTGGTGGGTTTGATTATATCATGGTCAATATGGTCACAATGCATGAGTTGAGAAAAATACCCCTGTTTTCGCACCCGCTCATCACTAGAACAATGGCATAGCGTGCATGAACAGAGGTTATAGGGAGGAGAGGACGCACTAGATGGATGTAGCAAGAATTTGTGAAGCAATAGATAACGAAGACCTTCTGGAATTGGCATTAGCCACACATGACATGGAAGACCTAAACGTCTTGTCAGATGGGTTTAGTTCGATTAACAATCATAAGTGCACCCTGCTAATGTATGCAATCAGAAAGAGAAAGATAAGTGTCATAGAGTGGCTGGTGGAGAGAGGTGTAGACTTGAGTATACAAGATACTCGAGGGCGGACACCACTATCTATTGCAATAACAACTGGTGATATTCATGTAGTAAACCCTCTTTTAAATGCAGGGGCTGATGCCAAGTTTGTTAGTGAATCTGGTCACACTTTTGCCCACTACACTGCCGCAGTTGGCTCAGATGATCTACTAGATGTTGCGATCAAGTATGGAGTTGACTTAAACGCAACGACGGACATGGGTATGACCGCTTTTCATGTTGCCGTGAAAGAAGGAAACTTTGATCTAGCCGTAGCATTGCTCGACAAAGGAGCTAGAATCACTCCACATATATACACCAATGGCATTCCCCTTTTGCACATGGCTACAACCTCGCATACTACTGACCTGGTGGGGCGCATAATTAGGGCCGGTGCAAACATAAATACACTGGATCATGAAAGAAAAACTGCCCTACATCATGCATGTGCGAGAACCAATTATAGAGCTACTAAGGCACTGCTATTGGCAGGTGGAGATTTGGATCAACGTGATTCGCTCGGTATCTCGCCCAGAGACATGATATTCAATGTGATGAAGTCTCAATTACAAAAGGAGGGACTAATGTGACAAAAGTAACTGTACCCTCACATATGCTATACACAATTGGTACCTGGACCAAGGAACAGATAGATATTTATATTGCTCTCCAGAATTCTGAGGTCCATGTCATAAAAAGTCATGCAGGCAAGTATCTCTTGGATCGGTAATTTTAAAACTACAAGCAACCCAACTGATGAAGAACATCTATGTTTGTACGTAGTTAATCTATAACAAGAGAAATACTCTGGACTCATTAGCATATCCATGCTCCTCCCATTGGTGTATCTATTGATTCCGACACATTTAAATAATGGGATGTGCATACTATAAGGGGTGTTTAGACATGTCAAATGCAAGTAGTATAAAACAGACCCTGGGATCTGCGTGCGCTCTTCTGAAGGATACTCTTTCTTCCTTATCGACTGGGGATGCTTTGAAAATGGGCGAAATCCTAGAGGAACTCGGAGCAATAGGTGAAAGACAGACTGATTCTAGTGCAGAAAAGTGGGGTCAGATGGATAAAACTTGGTTTTCAGCCATTGAAAAAAACCAAGATAACGTTTGGAGTTATCTAGGACATGTCACCAGTATGTTGGACTACACTGAATTCGAGTTGTTCATTAGATCTAATGTTGATTTAGCCAGAGATGATGTTTGGAACTTTTCAAAGATCTATGGACTACAGAATGAAATGTTACAACTATTCCCTGTACGGGTGGAAGATGTCTCTGCTATCGGCTTTATACATTATACGCAGAACCATAACATTATATGTCCACAGATCGACGAATTTAACTCAAGCACTCACTTGGAGCTGTATCACTCCCTGAGAATGCATTCTAATTATCTACCCGATCTCAAAAGCTACATTGCAACAGTTTTGTATATGCATTTGGCTTATGGATTTATAAGGAAAATATTGAGTGGATAAGAAAAAGAGGTGCCTATCCGAGGCACCTCTTTTTCTTATATATACCTTGCATTTAGGATTATGCATGCTTATGTGACCAAATGGTTCTCATTGGTGAGAGTCTCGCACACCTATGCCCCGGTCCCAATATGATGCAATGACCAGTCGAGTGTCGCCTAGAAATGGGGACCATTTCTCATATGTGTAAATTGGGTATCAGAGAAATGGTATCTAGTGCTTATGTGGGACTATATATATGGATCCAACAAATCAAGTACAGAAGAATTGAGTGCTAGATCTGCCACAGTACGACCTGATTTAGTGGTGAGATTGATGTTTGCTCCTGACCTCAGTAAGTATTCTATGTAGAATTTGTGTCCATACATAGAAGCTTTATGAAGAGGAGTGAGACCTGCTGGAGATGAGATGTTGATGTCCGCCCCGTGGTCTATTAAGCGTTGTGCGATACACAGTTGACTGGGATTGAATACATGGTGAAGAGGGGACATGCCTGCAGTATCCAAAAAATCTGGGTCTGCCCCTGCCTCTATAACTAGATCAACTTGATCCGGCGTGCCCTTCCAGGATAAAAACCCAAGAGCAGTTGTATTGCAGAGTATAGAAAAGGACTTTTGGAGATCAAATTGGCGTAAGGAGAAGTATACGCCCAAAGTGTCTCTCATTTCAACAGCCTGCCGGTATTTATATTCCCAATTATGTTCTATCATGTGTAAAAACTCCTTTCACCATACTTCTATATATGTATAGACCCCCATATGATGTGGGGGTCATAGAGTTACTTACTTAATTCATAGGCCAGGACAGTAGTTTCTATCTCTTCTGTCAAGCAGGAGATGTCTTCCACATTGTCAAGCTTGATGAGAGGGTATATGTCGGCACCATCAAACATGGATACTTGTTTAGAATCTGGAAATAGGCGATTGAAGACCCAAGAAATAATATTGCTTGCCTTCTCTTCTGGTGATCTCTCGTTGTCACCGATTCTTCCCATAACGGTAACAGCTAGTTTGTCAAGCAGAATTTGTGCCTGTTGTCTTGCAGCATGGTCTTCGCTTACTACGTAACATTTAAAGGCATATTCACAAGCTTCCTCTCGGTATAGCCATGTTTGCTCCTCATCCTCAATGTCAGAAGCTACAATGGAATCTACTCCGGAGACATATTTTCCTTGGTCGTTAACCACATATCGTTGTATCGTGTTCAGCCTAGTCTCTACCATTCTTGCGTATGCACCATAACTATGGAACTGATTAGCTTCATCACCCCAACATTCAATGAAACTACAGAGGAACACGGGCTGTGTCGACATTCAATAACACTCCTTACATTTTTATATACTTCCATTTTACCATACATATATACTTTTGTCAAGTCATCTATGTAGTTGATACTTAAACGAGATGTATGTTATAATAAATGCATCTGAGAAAAGGAGGCCTAGGCGTGAATGCATTAGACCACCTCGTCGTCCCTAAGTTGTTTAGCAGTATCGAACGGAATGATATATTAGAGAGTATGATACATATAGAAAAACTGTCTGACGTGAATACAAAGTGGATGAATATGAGCATACTGATGCAAGCGGCTCTATGGGGATCGATCGAGGTGACAAGTCGCCTCCTTACCCTCGGTGTAAATGTTGATTATAATAGTCATAAAGCAGGAACAGCTTTACATTGCGCCATTTTGCGTGGACATACAAATGTGGCTTTACTTTTGATAAAAAGTGGGGCAAATCCGAAGGCGACTCTAGAGACCACAGGCTTGACACCTACACACCTTTCCTGCATAAAGGGCAACTCCCTTGTACTTAAAACCCTATTAGAGCATGGAGCAGAGGTAGATATGAAGATGTTAGGCGGGATGGCTCCTGTACATTATACCCCCTGGAGCAACAATACAAGAATACTGGATTTGCTGATGAGGTACGGTGCTGACATCTTTCTGCTAGACGAGAACGGAAAGTCGGCCCTAAACTACGCAGAAGAATTGTCCAACAAGTCTATGTATGCTAGAATACTAGAATACATGGGGTGTAAATAAACAGTGTATTGAATACTTGCCTTGGTATGTAGCACTATGCTAAAATCTAGAAAAATGATCATGTAAGGAGTGTATGACAGTGTTATATGAGCTTCAGCGGAAGTTTTCAGATGCATTAGAAACAGACGATATGTTAGCTATATCCTTGGTAGTAGAGATAATCAGATCTGCAGGGCATTTAAATGCACACTCCATGGATGGGATGACATTTCTGAGCATGTGTGTAGACCGCAGACAACATCTCCCTTTTGTGATGCTACTGGAAGCTGGAGCGGATCCAAACATCCGCAGTATTGAAGGGAATAATGTATTACATCTGGCCACTCACCGGAACACTCTGGATATTGCGGAGTCTGTAATCGAACATGGAATGGTGAGTTTGGATCAGCGCAACTTATGGGGCATGACACCTCTGATCAATAACTGTCGTTATAACCAAACAGAAATGTGTGATTTGCTACTCAGAGCAGGAGCAGACCCAAACATCGCAGATAACTCAGGTACTACACCTCTAATGTTTGCCGCTCTGAACGGTGGAATCGACATTGTGCGTGCGTTGATAGGCAAAGGTGCTGATACACATCTAAAGGATACTGAGGGGAAGACCGCGCTCGATCACTGTGTAGAACCTGCTATTTGTATCGAGTTGCAAAAGTACTTATGACTAATGGAAGGGTGTAACACATGTCTATTTTGCTAGGGACGCAAGAAGAAGACCAAGTGCTGGATCTATGCATAGGGGAGGATTTGCTCAAGTGTAGTTTATTTTTAGAAGAGAATGGCTCAAGAGTAAAGACACACAATGGATGGAGCATGTTGATGTGTGCAGCGTTTTATGATAGTGTGTCCTTAGTTGAGTTGTTGTTGACGAGAAAAGCATATGAGAGCGAGCACGAGGTGTATAGCTCTGTCAGATTGGCGATCATCGGGCAGTCACATCTAGCTCTAGAGGCATTACTGGCTCACAAGGAACTTAAATGGGATCTTGAGGACCCTGCATTTCAAAAAAGTATACACAGAGCCGCCCAGGATCATGACTGTGTGGCTATTGAACTCCTTTGTTCTCATGGTTTAGATCCAAACTGCGTTGACGAGTACGGATCCACACCCTTACATTATGCTGTAGAAGATATTACGGGGGATTCAATAAACACTTTGTTGCAATTGGGAGCAGACCCTTGTGTTAAAAATGATGAAGGGCGCACTGCTTACGACATTTTGGTAGACACTCCTGGCCTTTCATCGAGCACAGGTGTAAGCATACTTCTAAGGCATATGGCGATGATTCCACAAGAAAAAGGGGAAGATTTTTGACAATCTTTCCCTTTTTAATATCTCTGTCGATCAAGCAAATGATTTAGCTGCATTTCTTTAAAGAAATCCGCACAGAGGCAAACGATACCTCATCCGCTACCATGGTATTCAGGATTATATCATAGCTAGAATCTGGCGCAGTATGTACACTATGTGTACCGCCATCGTATTCAAATATGCCAGAGTATCCAGTGACTTCAAAAGGCATCTGGACATATCCCATGAGATCTCCGTCACTCAACTGTACAGCTAACTCAAGTTCTATCTGCTTCTGCGAGAATTGCGAATGTATTTCTTGAGCACTGATATCAGGAGGCAATACCACGATGGACTCGTTTCGTGCATGGTGTGTGTATAGAATAGTATTTTGATCTCGCAAAAAGATGTGTGCCTCCGGCCCTAGCGCATAGAGATGGTGAATAGTGTCCTTAAACATAGACACGTGCGAGGGTGTATAGTGCTCTAGCAACTGCTCAAGGGTCACGAAACTATGTCTCCACATGTAGTTTTTCTTCGCGCCTCGGTCATTCCAAGTCCAAATCAAATCAGTATTTGACTCTACATCATTCATGTACTCAAGATCAGATACACTGAAAGTAATCATATCTAGTTCTCTTCGAGCATATTCGTCCTTCGCAGAAACTGATTCAAACAACAAGACACCTGAACTAGATAATATACATAAAAACACTTGTCCAGTTTCGATATTTTGGACGAAAGTGTATCCGATTTCGTTTGACTCCTTAGCTAGAAGTAAATACGTTTTTTGCCTTTCTTCAGTTTGTTGTAAGAGAATCTCTATTGACTTAATATCGATCATATATCTCAGCTCCGATCTGTAGTAATTCTAGTATAACATGAGGATACTCATCTAGTCAACAATCAAATATAAAAGGGGTATGACCATGAAAAACGAGAGAGCAGAGTTCATAACGGCATGTAACAGACAAGATACTCTTACGTGTATGCTTCTTCTGCAAAAACATCCTAGTCTTATATCGCACAACGGAAACACGTCTTTACTCATATACCCAGTAGCAAATGACTTATTGCCCGTGGTGGAATATATGTTGTGTCAAGGAGAACCTGAAGGTAAGACCGATGCACTAAGACATGCATCCTTTCTTGGAAATGCGATCATAGTAAGTGTGTTGCTTCGACATGGGGCAGATCCAGACCAAAAAGATATGTGGGGTCTCAATGCTAGGATGTATGCAGACAATGGAGGGCATGGGGAGTGTGTTCGCATCTTACACGAATGTACCAACACGCATATATTACATACTAGCTAAAATTTATTGATAACTGTGCAATCAGGATGGTATACTGAATAAAATTCGATGTGGGAGTGTTGGAGAATGATTCTTTTATTCATACATATTGATAAGCGGGAAACGATACTGAACAAACAATATGTAGCCGAAGTGTTGGATACTCTGAGACAATACGTGGGTGTAGATGAGATGCCACAGATGTGTGAATTGTATGACTCAACAGGTATGGATATGTACACTATAATTATGTATTCGTCTGACGGCGCAATTGATCCCCCAGTCTTTTCTGCTATTGATTATATGGTTGGGAACCACTGTGATTTCATGGAAGATCTCACAGATAGATTTGACAAAACCAAGCATGCTTATGCGCTGAAGATGTTGTGCGAAGATGCAGGAGCCTATCTGGAGGATATTACTGAAAATGTGATACTTAGTCATCAGCCACACGGACACATTTTTACAGTTTTTGATGTATAAAAAAAAAAGGACTCCAGTGAAGGAGTCCTTTTTAGTGTTCTACAGCACCTATGTGATTCCAGATAATATCCATTAAAGTCTTATTGCCTTGGTTTAACGCCAACGAGAAGGCGCATAGGTCTTCTGAATTGGCCACAAATACATCGGCACCTGACTGGAGAAGGAGCTGAACAATATCCACAGAATGTAGAGAGGTCGCTAAATGGAGGGCATTATTGTTTCCTCTAGCTAATGAATTGATGTTGGCACCTTTATCTAGTAGCAAGTGTACCATATCGCATTGGGAAGATAACACGGCATGATGCAGTGCTGTTAAACCGTCTTTTGTACCAATATTTAATGTATCGTTGTATTTTATCAATACATCAACGGCACCTTCGCTTTCCGAAAGGATAGCCATATGCAATGGTATATATCCATCTACATCTGTCGCATAAACACTCGCACCCCAAGATATGAGTTCCACAACACTGTCTACACTGTTCATATCTGCGGCACAGTGTAATGCCGTTCGCCCTTCATGCATTTGCGCTTCTACATTGGCTCCCATGGATAACAAAGTTTGAACCACCGGCACAACATCATAAATCGACGCCCAAGCTAAGGGGGTAAAACCACCTAATTCTGCATATGTTTCATCTATGTGTTTGATCTTGTTAGCTGAGAATATTGCTTTCCGGTTGTCCTTTTTTCGCACAGCTTGACTAAAATTCGTTATACCCATACGAAAACTCTCCTTACACTCTTCATTTACTTTATCATAACACGTCTCAGCGGTTGCACACAAGATTGG
>Ga0105244_10000045_pt1 | contig 146285 bp, 156 predicted proteins | sample KBSM44metaG_FD_80423 | JGI IMG/M metagenome (GOLD analysis project Ga0105244, IMG submission 80423) | Miscanthus rhizosphere microbial communities from Kellogg Biological Station, Michigan, USA - KBS M4-4 metaG | ecosystem: Host-associated > Plants > Roots > Rhizosphere > Soil | place...
ATATATTGACACACCACCTATTGGTGTGATAGAATTATAATATAAGCCGTTGAGCTTATTGGTGGGCCCAAGGCGGCCGTCAAAATAGGGGATTTGTCCCCGATCTAGCTTGGAGACAGAAGGTCAAAATTGACTGGGACGCTGGCATATGGACACGCGGGTTTCTCCGCACCCCATATCATGTCAGCCTCCACTTCAAGTGAAAAAACAAAAATAAACCACTATTGAGAGGAGTACATTATCATGACACATCAACATCAAACTTTCCAACAACAACATACTGATTTTGAGTGCATGATTCAGCCATGTATTTCTTTCGATATTCGCTTTGAACAGGAACGAGAGTGGCATGATTTTATTCATCCATCCAAATATAAACCTGATATGAATAGGTGTCCCTTTAATACATAACACATTGTGGAATGATCCCAATGTTTATTATTAAGAGGCTATCCTTTCATAGGGTAGCCTCTTAATTTATATTCAGATATGGTAGGTGTGGTGGAATTGGTAGACACGCTGGATTGTGGATCCAGTGGGCGTAAAGCCCGTGCGGGTTCAAGTCCCGTCACTTACCCTTAAACATCATTTATAAGCAACATATAGTGGTTCCAGTAAAAATGCAAGACCTCCTTCAAGACGCGAGCACTCTTCTATAGAGGAAGTATAAGACACTTTACAATACACATTATCCCTTAGCCAATCTTTGGCCTCAGCAAAACTGGTGATGTCCATCATGTCATTATCCTCAATCAATCTCCTTTTTAACCGAGATGTGGAGGCATCACCTTGGTATTCATTAATATACGCCTTTCTACGAACATTGCCCGTGCTAGTAATCAAGAGGCATCTGTCTTGAAGATCAAAAAACGCGACTACTCCGGGTTCCTGCTTAAACAAAGATGGCTTAAATAAATTACATGGGATAGAAGAAGATTGCAACAATTCCGTAACTCTCTGGTACAGTTCGGTGAACTGGTCTTTAAACATTAATCAACACTCCTTAATATTTTATACTACAATTGTACCACGTGAGAACCCACGATAACAAGTCCTCACGTTAGCATTCACTAGCTCCGAATCAGGATTCTTCATTGTTACAATAGAGCATGCAAGTACATTGCATTTTGTATTGTGGCTGTGGTGAAATGGTTAACACGCTAGATTGTGAATCTAGTTATTGCCGGTTCGATGCCGGTCAGCCACCCCAATAACATATGGCGCGTTAGACAAACTGGTAAAGTCACGGCGCTTTCACCGCCGAGTCCTCTTATAGGACATTAGGGGTTCGATCCCCCTACGCGTCGCCAAAAATATTGCACTTTAATTTCGGGGTATCGACTAGAGGCCTAAGTCTCGAGACTTTGAATCTCGCATCTCCGGTTCGAATCCGGATGCCCCTGCCATGGCTTGTTAGTAGATGGGTTATAACGCCACTCTGTCACAGTGGAGAAACGGGTCCGAGTCCCGTACAGGCCGTATTTTTATACCTTATAGGGGATTAGCATAAAAGTAATGTACAGGGCTTTGAACCCTGGGAAAGCGGGGGCAGTACCCCTATCCCCTTTAAAAACTAAATATGGACAGGAAGCTAATCTAGAGAAAGCGCTGGTTTGAAAAGCCAGAGAGCGCGGGGCGGAACCGCGTCTGTCCACCATGGAAATGTAGCTTAATTGGTAGAGCGCACCTCTGATACGGGTGAGGCAGGGGGATCGTAACCCTCCATTTCCACCATACCGATGTAGTTCAGAGGAAGAACGCCGCGTTGCGGACGCGGAAGTCGGGAGTTCGAATCTCTCCGTCGGTGTATACATGGTCTCATCGTATAATGGCTATTACAATGCGTTGTCAGCGCAGAGATAGGGGTCCAATTCCCCTTGGGACCGCCAAAACATGAAAAAACCCCTACATAGAGGGGCGAGTAAAAATATATTTAACAAGCACTGGACCAACCGTATCCAGAGATAATACCCTTTGCTACACCATTCTGGATCATCTCCCAGACATTTTTTTCTAGATCTGTAAAGTGTTGGTTGTGAAAGGTAGACGAGAAGCTGTCCTCAAGATGACTCGCATATTGGTAGGCCAATTCTTCTGCGTTATCTGAATAATAAAGCATTGCATGGAGACTAATATCTTCATGATGGTCATCCACAAAAGTAACACCCCGTGTATCTAAGGGAAGCAACCTCTTCTTAGCCCATAACTGATCTCTCAATTCTTGTTGGGCAAAGTCCTGTGACCCTGGGGTGTGACTATAAAGCACGAGCTCAAGTTTGGTAGACATAAAATAAACACTCCTTACAATGTATTTGTAAATTCATTATACCACAGTGTGTTTTTTGCAACAATAATAGATGCACCTATGGCGAAGTGATCTAACGCGGCGGTCTGCAAAACCGTTACTCGTGAGTTTGAATCTCACTAGGTGCTCCAAATGGACGTATAGCTTTGATGGTCAAAGCGCCTTGTTGAAACCGAGGAGAAGTCGGATCGTTACCGAATGCGTCCACCATAGGGGAGAGAAGTTTAAACCCAAGAGGTAAAGGGCTAGTCTCCAAAACTAGTACTAAGGAGTCCGATTCTCCCCTCCCCTGCCAAACATGAAAAAACCCTCCACAAGAGAGGGTATTATCGCCACATTGCTACTTAAGTTTTAATGTCCAATGTACACTACATTGGTTTTTATCACAGTTCGTCACGATCAGTGAATTTCAAGGGCCCCAAATGTCTACAAAAGGTTTGTTGGCCATTGGTGCACTTGTTCCGCATCTGTATCTAACACGTAGGCGTATCCACCACTAACCTCGTGGGATGTTTCTTCCGGAAAAGTCAAATCAATGTGATCAATTAAGGGTGCAGGAATATTATAGGCCTCCTCGTTGTCCTTCATATATTTGACACTTTTCCAGACCCATGTCTTTATAGACTCAACTAGGAGCGAATCCTCCGATAAGACCATGAAGGTACTCAAAGGAAGACCTTCAAACTCTACATCCAAATCGCCAGGGTCAACATTTATCGTCTGTAAAAATGATTTACTAATATCAATACCATTTTCTACAGCAATCTTGGCAGCTTCGAATCCCGCTGAACGATGTTCAAACTCAAGACCACAACCATAACAAATCATTACTTTGGACATTATTACACACTCCTTACAATATTTTATATTCTCATTATAACATCTGTAAGGGTATTTTAACAAGACACCCAAGAAACAAAGGAGATGACAGGATGAGATTATTTCACGGCACAACAAAGAAAGCCTTCGATCAGATCATAGTAGACCAGGCTATTCTGCCGGATGCAAGTGAGGGAGGAATTGTGCTGGTCAAGTCAAACATCCAGAAACCGAAAAGAGGATATGTGTACCTCACAGACGATTACGATACAGCCGAATGGTATGCAAGAGGTATCAACAACCATACAGGGAGAAACGATGGTGTAGTGATTTTAGAAGTAGAAATTGATGAGAGCCTCATACTGCCAGATTCGGTCGAATACAGCGGAGATGATGGGGTAGATTCGCTTAAAGAGACCTCTCAATGTAGGGTGAAAGGTAAAATACCCTATAGCAATGTAGTCGAAGCTATAATTTTATATGAATAGAAGGGAGAGATATCAATGCGACAGCAAACAGACGAAGTAGACCAGCAAGCTTACAATGTTGGGGGATAGTTTAATGGTAGAACACGACGCTTTGACCGTCGATGTGTGGGTTCAATTCCCGCTCCCCTAGCCAAACTAATTTAATATGTGGGGGTGTAGTTTAATGGTAGAACCTCTGATTCCAACCCAGAAAGCGTGAGTTCAATTCTTGCCGCCCCTGCCAAATAAAAAAACCTCCTACAGGAGGAGGTCAGTAAGATAATCATTTTAGCTCAGACAGTTTCAAATTTATAATTTTTCTATCAAAGCAATTCTTGATGTTTTCGAAGTTATCCCAATCAACCATATGACTTAGAGCACCCTCGAAAAAGTGTTCAGCGTGATCTGGTGACCCTTGTAACACTTCCAGAAAAACATTATTTATTGCGTCTGGTTCCAATTGGCTCAGTTGCGACAAAATGTTATGGAAAGGCATCGCAATATCAAGATATCCATCTAGGAAGTCGTTTAATCGTTCTCCCGATGTTGCTGACTTAATTTCTCTTACGATATATAATCCTAAATCTGTCATATTGAACACTCCTTACACATACTTTTATAAAACTATTATACCATATATGAGTGTGCTGATACAAGTATGAACTATTATAGGGGAGTAAAGATAACTGGAGAATCGTCCGCCCTCCAAAGGCGTGATACGTGGGTTCAATTCCCACCTGCCCTGCCAAACAAAAAACCTCCTGCATGAGGAGGTCTCGAGACATGAAGAGTATTGTATGGTTACAGCTTTATATAACTAGTAACCATGTATTCTGATAGTACTTCATCGCAACACTCAAGCAGAGCCGCAGTACGCGATGTCAGATACTGATAGTTTAACAAGAAAGTGGCAAGATCGTATCTATCTGCATCAGACATTTTCGGAACACAAATGTGTGAACTTTCATGGCCGACACTGACGACGACTGGAAACACATCAGTGTTTGATGTTACTTTGTAGATATAATATAATGTGCCAATAGAGCTTTCATCTTCGGTTGTAAAACCTAAGAAGTCTACACTTTTGAGACCATCCACAGAAGCCTCTGTGTTTCTAAGTGTGGTAAGCAGTTCATCAAGGCAAAGGTGCTGATCATTCTTTCCCAACATGAAGTCATTAAACTTTTCTATTAACATTATTTATACACTCCTTACATGTTTTTGTAGTCATAGTATAACACATGATAATAAAAGTGTCAATAGCATGCGCCTGTGGTGAAGAGGCTTAACACTCTGGATTGTAAACTCAGCATACGCCAGTTCGAATCTGGCCAGGCGCTTTAATATGGTCCCATGGTCTAATGGTTATGACGATACGTTGTCAGCGTATAAACGGGGGTTCAATTCCCCCTGGGATCGCCAAAATATAAACACTATTGGAAGTTCGCCTAGAGGCCGAGGGCATCAGACTTTGAATCTGACAGGAGCTGCGCTCCTCGCACAATGCCATACACCATAGTACAAGGTATAGTATTTAAGTCGAAAGACTAAACCCACTTGGAGGATTGCTAATGCGAAAAAGCCTTATATATAGTATCACCTTAGATGATTTATCCAAACTAATGGAGAGTTGCGCTACTCATTCAGACATACTTACAGCCCTTGGTCTCAAGTCTAGTGGTTCTAATCATCAACGTCTTAAAAAAAGACTGAGCCAGGACAATTTACAACTTAAAAGCGAAAAATATATGGGACAGATTTCACGTATTCCTCAGAATGAGTTATGGAGATTAGTTACAGAAAGTGAATCCTATTCAGATGCTCTGAGGCAGTTGGGTTTGAAAAATAATAGCGGTAATTATCGTAGTCTAAAGATACATATGGAGAAGAATAACTTAAGCCCAAGCGATTTCAAGAAGGTCTTTAAAGGTGGCAAAAGGCCTTTAGATTTGAAGGAAATACTAGTAAAAAATTCACATTATAGCCGAGGCCATCTGAAAAGACGCCTAATAAAGGTTGGACTATTGGATGAAGTATGTTATGTTTGTGGGGCCGGTCCTGAGTGGAATGGTTTACTGCTTACACTTCAATTAGACCATATAAATGGGGACCCCACAGACAACCGGCTATGCAATTTGCGTATTTTATGTCCAAACTGCCATAGTCAAACTTTGACATATGCTAGAAATCATAACCCAGCGTACACCCAAAAATTCAAGCCACAAAATTGCTGCACAGACTGCGGGGTTGCGCTAGCCTTGCGGGTTTCGGTCAGATGCAGAAGATGTCGAGACAAGCTCCAAGTACAAGAACTAAAACATCCTTTGGATGAGATATTAGGCAATATACGTTCGTATGGCTATGTGCACACAGCTAGGATATACGGTGTATCTGATAATACCATACGGAAATGGTTAAGCAAAGTTGGTTTAGATCCTAAAGACTTTCGAAAGATAAAGATAGAGGCTAAACCAAAATAAAGTTTAAGAAAGAAAGAGGTGATACCCTTTGTACTTTACAATCAGATACAACTTGGTGCAGAGGTGTCACCACAAATTACACCTCAAATAAGACCTGAGGTGATAAATATGATGTATGTACAGTGCAGTTTAGTCAGTGGTTCTCTTATAGATGTTAGATGGATCCCAGAAAAGCTTGCCAAAGTCGGCAAATCCATCGTAGTAAAAGATACAAAGGTGGAGTGGCGTGTAGAGGCTATCTACAGCAAAACAGACGAAAAGTCTGTCATTACAATGCGTGATTTGCATAAGCATCACAGAAAAGGAACAGATATTTAAATTATAAAGAGGAGACCATGTAAACAACATGGTCTCCTCTCTGTATTTCAGAATGACATTATTGACCTTATTATGGAGTCTCGACGGATATCTCGTACTTCCGACCGTCTACTTCCACTTGGAATTCAGCATACCCCTCTTCCTCGATATGCTGGTGCTCTGCGAACGGGAATGACAGCACTACCTCCCAGTCGCTCGGACCAAAGATACCACGTACCTCTGCATTTTCCAATGCACTTGGTGTGTTGGGCAATACTTTCTCTTGGATCTGTTTAATCAGATCTTCGGTCATATTGACCTTCTTACCGTCATCATCGGTGGTAAGCGAACATACCCAAGGACCATAGAAAACAGAGCCATCGGCAATCGTCGGTTCCCACTGTGTAGTCTGAACCACTTCAGAAGCATTGGCTACATCATCCATAGTAGCAATCTTCATTTGTCCTTTTACAGCCAAACTTTCCCGTGTGCGCAGGGCGATTCCATTAACCAATACGTAGACATATTTATCTGACATAATTATAAACACTCCTTACATATTTTTATATCAAAATTATAACATGCTAGATATCTGGTGAACAATAATGCAGACTTGAAATACACAAATAGTGTGTATGCCTCAAGTCGGATATTAATATGAAAAAGGGGAAACATGTGTGTCTCCCCAGGTGTGCCTATTTGGTTGCTAGTAGACCGTTCTGCTCTAAGTATCCACCAATGATGAAGTAGCCCTCGTTTATTGTGCCATCAGAAAAGTAGTTTAACGAGTTTATATTTGTATCCCAGTTTTTCCAGAAACTTACTCTCATACCATGGATTTCATAGATGCGAGCCCCATGAAAAGTATCCACACAAGTGTATTTTTTATCCACTTCATCTAGCAGTGCCATGAAAGCTTCTTGATCGGGGATCATCTGATCATTCCTTGTCTCACTCACGATACACCTAGCTTGTACATACCGGATGTTGTCAAACTTGGATAAGTATTTGACAATGTCGAAAAACTCGTGTACATTGTACCGGCTTACAATGATAGATGTCCTAGGATTGTTCGTCTTCGGAATGATTTCATCCCATTTAGGAATATCGCGTCTCCCCATAACTTGCATATTGGCTTCTTCAGATATGGCATTCACAGAGTACCCGATTTCTTCAAGGCAACTATTGATAGTATCTATCTTTTTAGGGGCCAAATATCCATTGTTGCGGATACCTACTTTGAATCCCTTGTCTTGGATGTAGTTAATCAGTTCTTGTAGATATTTATAGATCAGAGGATCTGTGTTTTCACCAGTAAGGTAAACCTTTTCTACACCATATGAAGCGCAGAGGTCCAGGTACTTATCAAGGTTTTTCCATTCAGCAAAGTGCATACCCATCTGATTCTGCTTGGACAAAATATCATCGATATCTTTCCCTAAACAAAAGTAACAGTTGGCATTGCACTTCCCGATCAAATTTATGTTAGCGAAACTATACTTCGCTTCTCTATTTGTATTCTTTTCTGTGGCTTGATTCACATCTATCTCTCCTATCATCTTAGGTCTAACCATATAGTATCATGATGATAAGATCTGTGTCAATAATTGTTTAAGGAACATATAAAAGAAACCCTGAAGCAGAGTTTAGGATCTCTTTATGTGTAATGCTCCAAGGATAGTTTGGGAGAATTTTCTAGTTGGTTTCTTTCAAAACAGCCTCTTGGATTGACTTTATAAGGAGGTCTCGAGCAGGTTGATCTGATTCATTGACATTACTTATATCCCAGACTGGCACTGTGTTAGGTGCTAAGAAATTATATTTAGATCCAATTGACATCTCGCACTTGCTTTCGTTTATTCCTAATATTACACCCTCTTTACCTTTATTAGTAGAAATGCAGCACGAATATACGACTTGGAATGAGGACCACTTTCTTTTTCGCGCTCTTATTTCATTGCTTTATTCTAGAAACGATATTTATCTCAACCCCCAATATACTCTTTTCTATACTTCCCAACGTGCCATTTTCAACACCTTCTGTTTGTGTATATGGGTGGAAAGGAAGGGGAGCAAAACATATATCCTTAATAGTCTTCAAAAATGTTGATACACTAGCAGATGTGTTCACTGTCGGATGGTGTTCTTCATGCCATAAAGAAGGAACCAAGTACATATGAACACCGATAGGGTACGCTTCTTCCCTTGTGGCAGCCTGGGACGTGTTTATCTTCCAAAGCTCTACATATGGAAAGAACACGCCAGAGGGCGTGTTCTCCTGCTTAACACTATGGTTCTATACGTGTAACTAATATAAATATTAGAAGAAAGGGCACACAAACAATACTTGACATTGTAAAATAAAAAGAGGACCCTAAGGCCCTCTTTGGTTGATTAGCAAAGATTTGTTATTCTGTAACACCTTGTTCCACAGATTGTTTTTTATTGATATCTAGCCTGCGGAAATAGTACATTCCGTAAACAATAGCCAGAAACGTGAATGCATAGTACATCGTTTCTTGGTGTTCCACCAAGGCTGTTACAACATCAACGCCCATGAAAATTAAGATTACACTGGAGACAGCACGGGAAAGGAAAAGCAAGACGATAATTCGTGTGGTAAACATACTTGTAAACATAAGAACACTCCTCATACATAATTTATTTTTATTGTACCCTAAGTATATCACAAGATGCTAAACAACACAAGTATTGAATCGTCACGCCAGTATATAATATGGCAGGATCATAGCGAAGCCCACCCTTGAAACAAATAAGAAAAAAGGGGATACACAATGTGTATCTCCCTTTAAACGCATTTTTAAAATTCTACATGATTTAATGCCACTGGATCTGTGCGTTCTGTCTGAAGAGTAATAATAACATCAAGATCATGAGCCAATGCATAATCATGTATTTCGCGAAGTAATTGCTCAGTTTCAGGTTTTTTCTCCCCTTCGAAGGGCAAATTTGCATAGATGAATATTTTTTTCGGATTTAGCATCTTAATTGCCTCACCAAGAATAACGACCAATGGCTCCTCTCCCATGTACTCAAAAGTAGGAATCTTTACACCTCTTGGAAAATTCAGTGTCAAAGGATACTTCCATACAAGAGCGAGGTCAGCTTTCTCTTCAATACATAAATCTACAAACTTGATAGACTTCTGCACACCGCCTGTAATTGTTCTTAACACATACAACACTCCTCTACATTTTTAGTGCTTTTATCATAACACGAGAGATATACTGATCGCAATCCACTTATGAAAAAGAGAGGAGATTGTTATCTCCTCTCACTCAAGAATGGATATCAAACTCTCGTGCTTTCGATGCAAGGCTATTTGCAAAGGGGATCTGCCGGATTCATCAGTTATTGTTTTATCCGCCCCGGACTCAAGCAACATTCTAACTGTATCCTCCTGATCCCACAATGCTGCTAGATGCAGGGGTGTGTATTTTTGCTTGTTTATCACATTTAAGTCTGCTCCTGCTTCAATGAATAGTCTGCACAAACTTGTATGTCCGTTCCGTGCTGCAAAGTGAAGAACAGTGTTAGCGTTTATCTCTTTTAAATGAACATTAGCACCAGCATCTATAAGCATCTTGCAGATCTCCAAATAACCTGGTTCCGCAACACAATGAAGAGGAGTCCAGCCTAGTTTATCTGTCACATTGACCGAGGCGGTAGTCTGTAGCATGGTGTGAACAATGTCTATGTTTCCTGTGCAGGCTGCATGATGCAAGGATACTCCGCCATCAATATTTTTAGCATTTACATCGGCACCCATGTTTATTAAGGGGGCTACTAGATCCAGCATATCCCTGTCGATGGCATAGCTGAGAGGGGTCATGTCCTCTGTTTCTTCACTGCATCGATTTTTATCTGGAAGACTGGGGAATGCTAGTATTGCCCCCAATGTATCTTTGTTAGCGACACACCTTGCGAACTTTTCATACATTACTAACACCTCACAATAATCTTTCTATCAATAACTGTTCTTCAGGCTCAAGAGTCTTTGCTGTATCACGAGCTGTAGTCCCTACAATATCGGGTACATCAGGGCTTACTCCTGCATCTAGCAGGATTTTACAAATATCAATATCTGCGTGGTAAACAGCCCATTGTAGTGCGGTCCAGCCATTGTCGTCTTGAGCATGAACATCGACACCTGACTCTATCAGCATAGCTACTATGTTCTTATCGTGTGTATGGACAGCGAGGTGCAACATTGGAAACCCATTCTTATTGAGCCAATCCAAGTTTACTCCAGCGTCCACTAAAAGATTAAGCATGTCAGGCAATTTGTAGCGGATGCTGTGTTCAAGAGGTGTCTCGCCCCACGCCGATTCTACATTCAGATTGACATTGCGTCTAATTAATAACTCTGTCATTGGAATATTGTTCCTAATAAGTACATAGTCAAGCAGAGTGGTATATCCTAGTCCATCATGTAGCATGTTAAGTTCAAAAATGTCCATACTCTCAACAGCTAAGGCAAAGGCAAGCATGTCTCCTTCTTGCACCACTAAAGTCATGGCCTCCATATTCATACGATACACTCCTTACATTTGATTAAAACCCTAGGTGCCGAGAGTATCTGCTCTCGGCACCTAGGATCGGTTACATTGCGGACTGCCAGTTGCTCACATCGAGAATATGACTAAAAGGCAACTCAACAGCCCCTGATCCTTGCAGGACAGAAGATAAATGAGCCATCCTCTCCTCATCGGTTGTAGATGTTGTGTCAGATTCCAAAATACGACGTACAGCGTATTCTAACGCTCCACACAATTCTGACTGGCCAACACCTTCACCAATAAAACTGCCAACTATAGAGATTTGTTTGCCAGAGTACTGGGCATCAAATACGTACATTTCAACATCATCTTCGGTGTTTACACCACCAATAGCACGTTGTACATACCGTGCATCCAGTGCTTTGTCCTGCCCGAACTCATATCCACTAGGATAAATAGACGAAAATTTGTTTACGTGAAATCCGATAGACATTATAACAACACTCCTTATATTTTATGTCTAAAGTATAACATGCACATCGCTTCTAGTCAAGCCTTCTAAGTCAACAATACAAAAATAAGGACCCACACTGTCATGTGCGGGTCCCTAACTGATGCATTATTACTTATTGTTGTATAGTCTCTAGAGGTGTGTGTCCTTCGTTATTCTTCAAAGAAATGTTGGCCCCCATGGCCTTGAAAAATTGTACAGCTTCCAAATTTCCCAAACGAGTGGCCACATGTGTAGGCGTGTCACCATTCTCTGTGACGGCATTGATGTCAAGTCCAGCATCCAGTAACATTTGCAATACTTCTACACCAGAATTTTGTACAGCGAGATGAAGTGCTGTCTCACCCGCATCACTCACGGCGTTTATATTTGCACCACTCTCTATTGATTTTTGTATGAGAACAGCCTCCCCGGCTTGTACAGCTAGCAAAAAAGATGTGAGTCCAAAGTGGTCTTTATCGTTTATATCCGCACCAGCATCTAAGAGAGACGGAATGACACCATTGTCTCCAGAGGTGTGCATAAAAGCTACATGCAAAGCCGTGCGCCCATACTGACCTCTCACACTTACATCAGCAGAGTGGGACAATAAGAGTTGTACCATTTCTTCATTATCATTGAATGTAGCCTCATGTAGAGGAGGGCCATCATCACTCAGCAGGTTTATATCTGCCCCATGTTTCAACAACTCTTCAAATATCACAATATTATCCCGCCCCACAGCTGCATATAAAGCAGTTTGATTTCTCAAAGATACTTCATTGATATATGCACCCTTAGCTATCAACAGCTTTGCCATTTCAGTTTGATTTTCTAAGGTTGAGTAGTAGAGAATGGGGAAAACGCTGGATATACGTGTATTAGGGCTGGCGCCACAATTAATCAGCATCTCGGCTATTTGTGGCAAATTTTTACGGACAGCATAATCTAGAGGGGCGTCTCCAAGTGGAGGTACCTTGGCAGCGTCTAATTCTTCTCCTGTCATAGATCCTGCAATAAGAGCAACTTTGAGGACATCATTGGCCTCTATAGCTGCTTTCAATTCAAACAACATTAGCAAACACTCCTTACATTATATATTTAAAGTTATTATATCATGGGAAAAAGTAAGATGCAATACATGCAAAAGAGGAGGCCCTAAAAGGCCTCCTTCATATCAACATTAGGAATACTACATGTATGTTAGTAGTAAATCTACCACAGAAGCACGATGGTCAATAGTAGCTAAGTTGATAGCTGTGTATCCTCTATCATTTATAACTGAGAGACTTGCACCTGCATCTAACAGGAGTTTACATGTGCCTACATCTCCCGACATGGCGGCTCTGTGTAAAGGTGTGTTTCCTTCATCATCTCTAGGATCAACCTTGGATTGCCTACTCAGTAGCAATTGTGTAAATCGTTGATTACCCAGACCAGCTACGACATGTAGAGGGGTGGTATCTGCAGTATTTGTAGCACACACATCTGCCCCAGAGTCAAGGAGCAATTCTCCGACGCGCACATCCCCACTCATACATGCAAAATGTAATGGGGAGTATCGGCTTATGTCCACCGCGTTAACATCAGCACCGGCACTTATTAGAACTTCTGCAACATGAGATCTATTGTTGCCACACGCAAGAATAAGAGCGGTCTCCCCCATACTAGTTCTGCTTTCCAAATCTGCACCATGTTTTATCAACAAGTGAAGTATTTCTGAAAGGCCCATGCGAGAAGCAAAGTGTATTGGTGCCCAGTCTTCATCTTCTGCAATGTCAGGATTGGCCCTTCTCTCAAGTAACTTCTGGACTATTGGTGTCATTTCGCACACAGTGGCGTATCCTATCAATGTGTTCCCCGCCAATGTCTCATACCGCCGATTCAAGTTCGACATTTCTTCCAAGACTAACGCAGCTGCTAGCACATCCCTCTCATTAGCAGCTCTCAAGAACTTTTCAACCAACATTGTCAAACACTCCTTAGATATAATCTAATATTAGTATAACACACCACACGGGAGGATACAAGATGCTGACGACATCATCACATCAATCCATATACTTCCACTGAATTTGGCAGTGTATCAAGTACCATTTCTTCCACTTTTAGAAGATGTTTGGGACCTTCATAATACTTCAATACTGCCTCTAGCTGTCTCACCAAAAACCCTACTCTGTGGTCTTGGTCTCTACAATAGAGCGCAATGGAAAGGGCATATACTACGCCTTCATCGTCCAAAAACATTGCTCCATTCACATCGAGATTGACCCTCTGATGTCCTGTAGCCAGCAACTCATGTACTTCATGAGACTTGAATCTAGGAGAGGAAGAACAGCTAGATAGTACAATTTTGTTATGTCCCCCATACATCGGCCGACACCCCCACATATTTGTGCGGTATCTTAGCATGTAGAGAGCGTATTAGACAATAATATGAGCCCCTACAGGGGGCTGTAGAGGCTCATATGCCTATAGTGCTATTGGTAGTTTCTTCAGACTGTTCAGAATCTCTGCATATGTGACATCCATGACACCCTGAGGTATGTTGGCTACAAAAGTGTGTATGCGCAAATCTCTTGCGTCGTCATCCCACACGAATTCTATATCCAGTCCATACTTATACTTCAGGTATTTTGATGCGTACAGGGGTATCTTCCCCGGATTGAAACTGTACCGTCCATCAAAAACGGCTTTATACTCAGTTTCTAGATTTGACCAGTGGGCCACAACTAGCTCATAGGTTCTAAAAAAGTCCTCGTAAGTGTAAAAAGATGCGTCCGACATTTCTTTTTGTCTTTTTGCAATCGCTGTTATGGATACGTTTTGTGTGTTTCCTGTTGCTACTTGTTTATTCTGCGATATTCCTCTATTCCTCGCCTCTACATCACTAAGCTTAAAACGATTACGAGCGCAGAATTCCAGCATCTGTCCATTTACGTACTGAATGTATTCAGACGTAGAAGTGACATCCTCGTTCGTCGTAACGACGAACACAATCTTCTCGTTACTCATGGCACACACTCCTTATATAATTTACATGTTTCCTATATTATAACATATAGTAAGGGCCATGACAAGAATGTCATGGCCTCGTGCGTGGTATCACTTTATGTCATAACGTGTTTTAAATATCAAATCCACCAGGGCTTCTTTACTCATGGATAACAATCGACTTCTATCTTCACTTAGGTCCTTCTTATAAAAACGAAACCAATGCTTTTGCCTTCTGTCTAATACATTGGTGAAAAACATCTCATCCACACCATTAGACCTCACTAGTGATATTAGCAGATCGTAACTTCCTTCCAAGTCATCAAATTCATCCGTTTTCTGAAGTAAAGAACAAGTAGACTCTGGGAGAACTACCCCATCCTCGTCACAAGTCCGTATAGCGATGTCCAAAGACGAAACAGTTTTGGTATAAAACAACACCATGTAGTTGTATATTTCTGCAGATAGATTGTCTGGCAGGTCTTCATCTGCAAAATGTCGCATGGCATCGAGCACTGCATCTGTCTTGATCTTTATCAGATCGCTATCTGGTGGTAAATAATAAGAAGAATAGTATTCATTGCGATGTACATTGGGATGACTATACGTCTCTATAATTATTATATTATGGTCAGACATGATTGAACACTCCTTACAAAGAATCTTTATTGTTATTATACCATGGAATGACAATTGGCGACAATCTACACACTTTAGGCTATGTAACTACATAAATTGGTTATTCTATAACCGTCTTTTTTGTCTCGTAACAAATGTAAACAAGGAGTGGAAGAATTGCGAGACTCTAGTGATCATTTACCCCTATGAATAACGCATGGTATGTGTAGGATAAAAATGAGATCCATTGCTCAAATATCGAGTATGGTGGGTCACGGATAAATATTGCACCCTTCCCTAGTCCATGTTATAATGATATTATCCAACTAAAATAATGTATGAGGAGTGTGATGTATGTCTAGAGTTGTTGAAGTTTCAGTAACCAATGTTATGGAAAGGAAAGTGCGTTTCCTACCAATTTTTGAAGGATCCCTATATGCTTTTCGTGAGGAAAGATATACGGATGGGGCACTCACTAGTGTCCGTGAAGGCCTAACAAAAAGGGTATTAACAAGTCTGTCTGGAGGTACTGAAATAGCAGAGTCCAGAAAGGCACTGTTTAAAGCTGAGTTGGTTGAATTATATCGCACAAAACCACTGTGGCGCGGTGCGCTTAGCGAAATTACAGACAGAGAGATTTTAGAACCATTTACGTATTTACTAGATAACCCATATGACACAACACAAGTGCGGGTTCTACAAATCGGGGATCATGAGATATATGATGAGAATCGCAATCGATTAGCTAAAGCCGTCCATATGGATTATATACATGGACGCATCGATGATGAATACTACGATCTCGAGGTCGTTTTGGAAGTCCTTAAGAAACGTACGGATATTCTGTGGATTCAGGAGGGCATCACTTTATTACCTGTGTATGCTCGGGATGATGACCGCGATTACTACCTCGATATTGTATGGACGCCTAGTGAGAAAGACTGGGAGAGAGTGAAACATCACACTCATACATTTGAATTGTGCCAGGCCGCACTAAAAAATATCATGGGCATATCTCCAAAGACTGGGGGATAAAAAAAGAGGAACTCTTCGGAGTTCCTCTTTTTTTTCATTGATTTATGTCTACCACATAAAACGTACAAACTACATTTTGGACTTCTCTGGGGGCATGCTCTCGGACATGCCAAGTGTCTTCAATGTGTATGAGGTCATACACAAGTGTGTTTGTCGATCTCCCCCTCAGGCTCTTTGTTACACTCTCTGACGGCGAATCCATGTCCTCTACCTCTTTTTTGATCATTTCTACCAAGTCGGTGTTTAGATCAAGATCAGACGAAAGGACTGATATGGTGGAATGTACCTCATCTTGTGTCCCGCCTACATGTATTGTCTCAAAGCCTGCTTCTTCTACATTTACATCATGTGAGATTGCAAATATTGAGATTTCAAATCCGCACCTCGGATGCATGAAATCTGAGTTACAACCAAAAACCACTATAGCTCTTGACACTTTATACACTCCTTATATGCTATTTGTATCTTAATTTTATCATGACATAGAGTTCATGTCAATATCAGAACAAATCGAACAGAGAAACAGTGTTTATTGGGAGATGAAAAAGGGTGAAACGAACCGTACTCGGTCGTTTCACCCTTTTTTAAATCACTTGGCATTTTTATACCAATCCCTAATCTGACTAACTGATAGCTTGTCCAGCCCCATCTGTTTGTATTCTCTACCATTTACAGGGCTATTTATGTCTACCCAAAGTGTGTGCGTGCCACATTTCTTGTCTAGTATACTTTGTCTCGTATCAAGAGAAGTGATGGACTTCCTAAAGATGTATGTGGTGGTTTGGCGTAATAGACCAGTCACAGATATCAAACGATTCTCTGAAATGCACCAGCCAGATTTTTTATACTTGCTTACATTGTATAAGAGAGACAACAATATGTAGATGGTCGCCGGTATAAGCAAGTACAACACAAATGTATTCCATACACCACTTAATATGATACCTAGGAATAGGATGAGATAATGGCGTCTAAAAAATGTATGCCAGTGTAATGATGGTGGACACTTTATTTGTGCTTCCATATCCAAACTGATTTCTGGCAAAACAATATTCAGGGTGTCTCTTAACTTAGATTCTTTCACTATAGGTAGTAGCACTTTGTTTCTCTTTACACCTGTATAGCCTGTGGCATCTACAAGTACAGATGCATACCCGCACCGACGGAATAGATATGACCTTCTAACTCGCACCGATTGTATCTTTCTTATCGGTAGTTGTGCATGCCGTTTATTCAAAGCACCATAAGTTACTACTAAATTTGATTCCTTTCTCTCAACCTTCCAGTTATAATAAGATATCTGGGTGTATACGATGGTTATTATTTGTGCAAGCAAGAGTACAAATAGGCCAAAGGTTGCAAGAGAAACAATAGCAACTAGAATATTGTGCAAAGTCATCCCCGATACCTCTTTATACAAGACCTGAGATGCTGTGATTACACTGGATGAGGAGGGCTCTTCTGTTTTCTCTTTATCAATATATTTTTGTGCCCACTTCATCAAGAAAAGCGTGACTGTAGCGGCGACAGAGAATCCCACACCCGTTGGCCCCGTAAGAAAGGAGTAGTGTAGCAACTCTTTCCGTGATGTACCTACATCTTTCTGTTGTTGCAGAGAAGAATACTCAGACTTGATGTTCAAAACATCTCTCAGATATTGGAGTTTTTTCTTGCCCAGTACGAGCTCTACTTCTTCGTTATCTTCTCCCGAGGTCTTGATAGACACGATATGGGCCCCGACCAAACGATGCAACCATGACTGTGTGACATCTAACCCCGATATCTTCAAAACTGGTATGGTTCTTTTTTCTGTAGTCATCAAACCCGAAGATAACACCAACGAGTTGTTGGAAACAGAGTAAATATTACGGTGCCATATGAGAAATGATACGGCACACACTAAAATACCAATTATTGTAGCCAAGTAATACACATAAACGGGTTGGTTACCAAAGCTTGACCTTATTTCACCATAAATGAATAGAGCCAGTGGAATGAGTGTGTGACGTATACCCTTATATAGGCGTTCCAACAGGCGTATCGGATGCTGTCTATTAATCTCCATACATCTCGCCATCCTCTACTTTTGTGTACTGACCTAAGAGAGTATACAATCTATGAGACTCTGCACCATCTAGTCCTGGGATTTCATGGTGCGACCCCGCTGTAGTTATCCATAGCGTGTGTATCCCATATTTCCTCTCCCAAAAGGACTGAGACAACGATACATGCTGGATTCTATTGAATGGGACAAGTGTTCGTGTCTGGCTAAATAATGTTCCTTCTACGTTTTCGATATCTTCATCGGTCACTAAATATCCGTGCCTTTCATATTTCACTTTTGCTCCACGCACAATGAATAAAAGGTATCGCGTAGTTGTGTATATGATATACAGAACAGCACCCCATGTGATGATGTTTGGCCAAGTGCTGAAAAATTTTTGTTGAATAAAAATAATGGCCAGAGAGATAAGTACAGATAATATGGGCAGTGATGACCACTTCCAGTATTGTATGACCCGTATATCTAGTTTGTTAAGATTATTCATATTTTTCCTCCACATTATTAGACATTTTAATGTAGGGTGAACAATCCGCAAGGACTGTTTCACCCTCTAGCAGTTTGACTACCTGAGAAAGAATGAGATAAGGATTAGAGTGGCCGTAAAAACGCCAATACCGACCCATATAAATAGGGAGCCGTATACTACCGCTCGTATATACTTCTTCTCTCCATAGAACTTTTCTGCTTGATCTTTCGTGTAGACGTACATTTCGGTTGTAGTGACCCTACTCTTTGAATATGTGGCCCACATACACCAGATAATAGAAGCGATCCAGATCAGAAGGCCGCCACCTATTATTTTAGGGGCATTAAAACCTGCACCCAAAATGGTCGTACATATCATTATCATCGATGTTCCTGTTAAGGTTCCTAATCTGATCTTGTCCCACATCACATGACCACACTCCTTATACATATATTATTTTACTAGAAAGGTTAGTCTGGCATTCAACCATACAGGCTGGTTGTCCGAAGTCTTTCCTAAGTTTTGACACCACCGGATATTTGGTTGCTTATGTTTTTTTCCTGGCAGTGTCGCATCTAGTCCATACTCGTAGGTCAACTGTACTTGCCAAAAGGTGAGATCAAGACTATCTACTTTTTTGCCCACGGTGTAGATCGCATGGCCTGCACCTAGATCACTTAGCAATTTCCACTGTCCAACGACTTCGTTTATCTTCTGCAGAAGGATGTTAATTTCCTCTCGAGATATCTGGTCCAATGAAATGCTCAAAGAGTCTTGTATCTTCATGAGACTCTTACAATAGATAAAATGCAGTTGCTTATTACCAATGTAAGCTGCGAATATACGTGGTGATGAACCACTTTTTTGTACAACTTCAATCACGCCTTGGCTCTCCATAATACTTAGTATATCTAACTTAGATGACATTACAAACACTCCTTACATTTAAATGTATTTACTTCATTATAACATGCATTATCTTGATGACACAATTGTACTATCTGTCCACCACCGAATTGACCTTAGGTCTGTACATCTGATTTACTGTAAAAAAAACATATACCATGAGGAGTGTATATAGTGAAGTTTCTCAAGTTTTTGTTTCCTGTTTCAAGTGTAGTCTTAGTAACATGTGTCATTTTCGAGTTCCACACAATGGTCCTTGTTCTCTTGCCCATCACTATCCTTTCTATGCCTCTTTGGATCCTAATAACCAAAAGGGAAGAAGAAAAAGATGGTGTCTGACCTAGGAACCCCACATTATAGTGGGGTTTTCTCATATACCTTGACTTATATATTATCAACGTGATATAATCGTAGTATGAGATAGGGGGTGGACGCAATGAAAACGGCCGATCAGATACTAAAAATGACCAAACCAGGTGATCTATTTGTTTCAGACGCTAGTGCACTACGAAACGAATACAAAAAACTGGCAAAGATCTGGCATCCCGATGTGCACGAAGATCCGGATACTGCCTCGAAAGTCATGACGAAAATCAATGATCTGTACGAAACAGGCCTAGAGATGATAAAACAAGGGACATGGTCTCAAAGCAACATGCTTTATCTCAAATCCACAAGTGGGCAACTACATAAAATAAAGTACTTCAAGGGACGCCCATTCGAGCTAGGAATGTCCTACATGTGCAACACTATTGTGGTGTATGTTTTGGACAAAAGGCATAGGGCATACTACGAAAACTTTTTGAAACGTGCCTCTGAACTAAGATACCAAGATGCTGAAATGAAGACTGAATTCGAAAGATACATGCCACATGTAAGAGCGAACTTTGAAACAGATCAAAACTTGGTAATTGTCATTGACAAACCCGTTGATGTCTTATCATTGCATGATATACTGGAACACTATAATGGAGTGATGCCAGACCGACATATGGCATGGGTGCTTAGCACAATGTATCACCTGGCTTGTTTCCTTAACTTCAACGGTCTTTCTCACAATGGTATAACTTTAGACAATTATTTCATATGCCCTAGTAAGCACAGTGGATTGTTACTTGGTGGGTGGATGTACACTGTGGAGCAGGGGGAAAAGATGCTTGGTGCCCCGCGCAGCGTTTTCGAAAATATGTCCTACAAAACAAAAGCGGATAAGCTGGGATCGATCTCTACAGACTTGGATTGTATCAGACAACTAGGTAGACAGCTGTGTGGCGACATATCTGGCAGGAATCTTTCATCTTCCAAACTACCAAAGCCTGTTTTGGATTGGCTACTTGGGGCTTCTACAAAAGGCGCAGTAGAGGAGTATGCAAGCTGGTATGGGACCTTGGATGCTGGTTATGGCCCACGCAAATTTGTTGATATGCCGATTGCCACGGGGGATCTTTACCCTGTCCAATAAATGATTCAAAAATCATACCTTAGGAGTGATCACAAATGGGTACACGAAGATGGGATCCAGAAGAATGGTCAAACTACAGTTCCAATAATATCGCAAGCAAAAGCTCAGTGACAGGTCCAGGGGGGATATACAATTCAACTTCACTCAAATCGAACTTGAGCCCGCACGGTGTAGACCGTGAGTCTGTGGATTCACCAGATAACCCAAATTCTACACCTGTCATTGTAGGCCTCGATGTGACGGGCTCCATGCACAGAGTGTTGGATGCGATGGCACGCAAAGGATTACCAACTTTGGCGTCAGAAGTATATGATCGCAAGCCCGTAACAGATCCACACATTATGTTTATGGGTATTGGGGATGCTTTGGCTCGTGACAGGGCTCCTTTGCAGGTCACACAATTCGAAGCTGACATCCGAATCGCCGAGCAACTGACAGATTTGTGGTTGGAAGGCGGCGGTGGTGGAAACAACTCCGAAGGATACATCCTAGCTTGGTACTTTGCAGCTAAGCATACAAAGATCGATTCTATGAAAAAACGTGGTAAAAAGGGATACCTGTTCACAATCGGAGATGACGGTCCTACACCTTACATTACACCTGATAACGCCCGCACTGTATTCGGAGACACCATCGAAGCCAATCTAACTGCCGAAGAGTTACTTAAAATTGTGTCTCGTGACTACGAGGTGTTTCATTTAATGGTAGAAGAGGGCGGTTCTCACTCCAGCGAACATGTTAAGCAATGGCAAGATCTCCTCGGGGAACGTGCTATTCTCTTGTCTGATCATACAAAAATGGGTGAGGTCATTGTTTCTCTGCTCCAAGTTTTATCTGGCGCCGATAAAGATGCTGTAGTTAAGAGTTGGGATGGTACGACATCTCTCGTCGTTAATAGAGCCATCAATGGCCTAGTAAGTAAAGGCGACAACTCCACAGATTTGGTAGAATTCTAATATACCCAATAGAGAGGGAACCGGATGGTTCTCTCTCCACTTTACGGAGGTGGCATGTATGTACAGACAAGATTACCCGCCCGTAACAAAAAATGTTAAAGTCGTAATAGGGGCTAATTTTGGGGATGAGGGAAAAGGATTAATGACTGACTTTTTTGCCACACAGGGCTACAGCACAATTGTGGCAAGATTCAACGGCGGAGCACAAGCAGGGCATACTGTAGTCACGCCAAGAAATAAAGAGCATGTTTTTAGTCATTTTGGTAGTGCTACTATGGACAATATACCTACATACTTAAGTAAATTTTTCATTCTGAATCCAATCCTCTTCAATAATGAGCGCCGTGGTTTGCTTCAAACAATGCAGACCGATACTCTTCCAGCCATGTATGTAGACCCCGAGTGTGTCGTTACTACGCCTTATGACATGATGGTAAATCAGATTGTTGAGATGTCGCGTGGCACTAACAGACATGGTAGTTGTGGATATGGTATAAATGAGACAGTTAAGCGTTCTGAGCACCAGGAATTTAGTTTGCTGTTGACAGACTTGCATGACATCGATGGGCTGTGCGATACATTGCGGAGAATTAGAGACGTTTATGTCCCACAACGTCTCAAGGACTTAGGCATTGCAGACATCCCAGCAATGTTTCAGTCGCCTATCACCTCCGATAGCACCATAGATGCTTTTATTAGCGACTGTCAGGAGTTCAGAAGTAGGATCAAACTGACTGGGCCGGATATTCTCGGGGAGTTCCATACTGTTGTGATGGAAGGTGCCCAGGGACTTTTATTGGATCAAAATAGTGTATTCTTTCCTCACGTCACACACTCAAATACAGGTCTAGCCAATGTTGAATCGTTGCTGTCTCATATACCAGATGCTGTCGATGTGGAAGTGGTCTATGTAACTCGCTGCTACCTAACTCGTCATGGTGCTGGTCCGTTGCCAAATGAAGTAAATGATCTACCTTATCCTAGAATAGTGGACACAACAAATATACCAAACGACTGGCAGGGTACCCTCAGGTTCGGTGTTCTAGATGTAGACTTTTTAAAAGAGAACATACTGAGGGATGTACGAGACAACACGAGACGAGCAATGAAGCTATCATTGGCAGTAACTTGCTTGGATCAAGTGGATGACTATGTGAAATATGTTCGACATGGGGAGCATGTAGAGAGCCCCATTTCAGGGCTCCTCACAGATCTGAGACAAATGTTAGGCACTGATTGGTCTATATATACAAGTCGAGGCAGGAGTAGAAGTACTATCTCTCTCTTGGAGCGACAATAAGGTAAAAATAAGAGAGCGTACCCAACCTGGGTACGCTCTCTTATTTTGTTTAGGATGTCTGTGCTACGCACGGAAAAAGAATTAACACACTTTTATTCCACTGCTTTGTACATTTCTTCGATAGACCCAACTTTCTTTACTTCCCTTGTTTTCATACTTTCTATCACAATGCCTGTTTGGTATTTTGCAGGGATATTCACATTTTCTTTCAACCAGTCCACTGTGTCACTCCACAGCGAAGTGTAGGCTATAAATGTGAGACCATGGTAGTTAACCTCGAATTTATCGTCAGTCAACAGACCAGTTCCATCCGACATACGCTTCTGGAATTCTGCACACACCATTGGAGGATATCCAAGATGTACACCCTGCAATTCCATCCAGTTGTTGGCATCAGAATGCTCATACTCCAGATAGTACACGAGATTGGACATTTTGGAGAAAATCCGAATGTTTTGCGGATGATCTTGCAACAACAGGATACGATCTGTGGGGATGTGCTCATATGTCGAGGGTTCAATAATACCCATCGGCTTCACACCAAGCAATACGAGATTGATGGTCTGGATGTCACGACCAAGGATTTCAGTATACTTACTGATGTTTCTTTCATCCGCATCTGGATATGCCTCTACAAACAAATCATGTGTTTCCTTGCAAAGCTGGTTAATTTCTTCGACATTCATGTACATAATAAACAACGCTCCTTATTTATGATCTCCCTTAATTATACCACACAGACAGTTTGTATACAATATACCCAGAGGATTAGGTAAGTAGCCACTGGTCCTTATATTGTCCAATTTTAGTTTTGTATGGTTCGATTTGATCAAATAAAGGGGAGGGAAGTAAATGTATGAAGATAAAGGACATTGTCGAATTAGTAAACACACATACAGATGAAGAGATAAGAACTATAATCAAGACGAATCCTGAACACTACATTGCTCTGCTACAAATTTCTGTAGAAAAGTACAAATCTAGAGTGGAACGTGTGATACGGGAGAGCCAGAAGGACACTCTATACAATGGGCAGACATGGGTGGCAAAAGAAGACTGTATGAATAACTTTCGTCAGGGATGCAGAGTGACTATAGACAGGATTGATCTGACTCAAGGATCTGTTGTCATTGACGGTGCTGTATCCACAGACATAGATACACTACGTAAATATTTTGTGCCAGCTTGACCCATTTCCAGAAATGGCAATATTGACATTCCTATGTACACATGTTATAATCTCCTTATGTCGCTCTCATTGGGGGAGTGACAATAACTGTACGAGGAGAGTGTCCGATGAACTTTAACAAATACCTTGCTTCATGTGCTATAGCGCTGACTGCCATTGTTGGTATTTCTACTGTAGCCGACGCATCTGTTTTGAGAGTTTCAAATGTGACCACGAACCAAGTGACTGCTCCGTTTATGAACTTTCAAGACGAAGGATCGACTGAAGTGATGTTAAATGGTGTGATCTTTTGGACTGCTCTTCCAAACGAGTCTTATTTTGACGAGTACGTAGTGGGGTTTGCCGATGCAGAAGACAATTATATCAGTACCATTGTCGCTGCTATTCCGCCATACGGGGGGCCTCACGAACTATCAATTGCGGATACTGCAGTGCCTGCGGGCGCCACGAGAATCGGGGTGTTTATTTCCAGTAACGGGGTGCTGAACACCACACCTGTTTACTCTACTCAGTTCTTAAACAACCCTGGTGGTCCGCCTCCAATATCTTTTGAAGATACGAATCCGCTATCAGGGTTTATTAGTGGGCCTTTTACTTGGCTTCCAGTCGGAGATGAATCTTTCTTAGACTCTTATTTTTTAGGGTTCGCAGATGATCAAGACAACCTTCTTAGCCCTTTCTCGGGCATCGTGAATAAAACTGGAGGTCCTTACACCATCAATCTGGAAGATGTGGCCATCCCGACAGGCGCTACACGCCTCGCAGTGTTTATGGTGCAAGGTGGAGTCACCAACCCTATACCACCATTTTCCACAGGCCTTTACGATGTAGGTTCATAACTCTTTCACATGAAAGGGGGTAGTGCCACGGGCGCCGCCCCCTTTTTTTGTTCTTTGTATAACCATGTTTGTCCCTGTTCAACAGCAATTTACTTTAGGCCAACCCAGTTGAACCACGTTTAACTCGGTTTAACTATGTTTAACGGAGTTAAACTTTCATCATTCACACATGCTCTTACATCTAACCGACTTTATGTTCTTTGTATATCTCCTACGGATCCGACATCCCGTATTTTCCTCTGAATAGTGTTCTTATGTCTCTATACTGACCACTTTGCTTAAAGTTCCTTATATAAGTCATGTCGATACTCTTTAGATGTTGCTTTCTTTAGTTATGTTTCCCATCCAACCAGTTCTGAGTAATGGAAGTTGCAATATGTACTGAGAATTTGGAATACCCATCCAACTGTCGAATCTCTAATGGCAATCCTACATAGCAACATTGCCCAGCCAAAGAACGAGCGAATGAGTTACTAACATTGACACTCCTCTTAGCATGTATCAATTCCTATTGTAACATATACAGGGTAAAGAGGTATGTAAGGTAAATACTTAGCTATATGTAAATATAACCAATTTTAAGTTTCAGCATCTTCTTTTTTGATTGGATTTATCTCTACAATTTGGTAGCGTTTAGTGTGAGAAAACTTAACACTTTCTCCTTCTTTCACGGATTCCCATTTCTCTTTATCGATCCAATAGTCTCTTTCACTTATCTTCAATAAATATTTATCAGACACCTTAACTTCTTTTGTTCGTGTGGTTGAAGAACTAGGAAAAGGCATTAGGACTCCATCCCCCATTGGCATAAGCATAATGTCCCCAGGCACGTCTTCTTCAACGGTTTTCGTATATCCAGCAATTGTTCTCTTTTGTTCTACTATCCCTTCTGTCTCATATAAGGGTGCTACATCCTGTGTCGCTTTATTTTCTGAGTTATCTATCAGTACTGTCAAAGTCACCATCAAAATCATTACCATCACCAGTGTCGCATATAAGTTTGTGTGCTTACCCATAAGCATACCTCCTCTTACTGTCGTTTGTCCCAAGCAAATGATACCGCCACAACCTCCGTCAATTTCCTCCAGCACATTTATATATAAATTCGGGCGGATGGATCTTGACACGTATCCCTCTGTTACTATTCAATTTGGTACAAATAATTCTGTGATATAGGGGTGGTATATTGGCTAAAGTATTACATAAGATGACTGTAAAAGAAACAATTGGACGTTTGGTAGCAATAACGATCGGAGCTGCCATCTTTTGCGTTGGGCTGGAGCTTATGCTCTTACCTAACAACATGCTTGATGGCGGTGTGGTTGGTATCTCGATCATTATATCTAGACTTCTCGGCGTCCCGTTTGGTGCGGCTTTGTTCGTTCTACATCTTCCGTTCATCTGGTTTGGGTATAAGCAAATGGGCAAGTGGTTCGCTATCTTTGTGGCGTATGGTGTTGTATTAGTGTCAGTCTTGTCGACATGGATGCATCACTTTCCGGCCATATCGCATGAACCCTTACTGGCCTTGATTTTTGGTGGTATATTTGTCGGTGTTGGAGTAGGTATTGCTGTCAGAGCCGGAGGTTGCCTTGACGGAATGGAAATATTAGCCATCCATTTTAGTAAGAGACTGCCATTCTCTGTAGGAGAAGTGCTAATGGTGGTTAACATTTTAATTTTTTCTTGTGCCGCTTTTCTATTCAGTTGGGAAGCTACAATGTACTCCATCGTTTCATTCTTTATTGCATCTAAGGCCATAAACACTGTTGTAGAAGGATTCACGGAGATGAAGCAAGTTACAATCATCACAAAAGAGTACCAAAACATTGGACAAGCTATACATGAATCAATGGACCGGACTTTTACATTGGTCGATGTAACAGGCGGATACGCTGGTGAGAGCAAAAAGATGATGATCGTCTATGTTTCTCGGCTAGAAGAATCGGCTCTACGAGAACTGGTGCACGATATAGATAAGGCTTCCATCATGTCGGTCACGGACATAAGTGACTTACGTGGTGGGCGATTTGGATTTGGTGGACACTGATAAACCGTACAGGGGAGCACATGGTCGTGCTCTCTTTTTATTTTTTCAGGATGGTATTGACGAGGACTATCCCTTTTTGATATACTAATTGAGTAGTCAGGGGACACAAACTCCTTTCGGGTAAGTGACCAGATATTATTGACGGATCAACAAGAATTGTGGTAAAATAATCTAGTGCAATTCAAACAAGTTCTACAACATGATCGTGTAACTCAGTTGGTAGAGTGAGGCATCGTAAGGTGTCGAGTCAGAGGTTCAAGTCCTCTCGCGATCTTCAGTGTGCTATGTGGCGGCGGGATAATGAGCCGCAATCAAGGGGTAAGATCTGTGACTGCACGAACACCAGGTCGGGTGCCGCCTCCCGTGCAGGGGTTAAACGGTGGACCACAAAAGACGAGTAGACTAATATTAAACCCTAGAAAAGGTGGGAATGTCTACCGGGACTGTGAGTCAGGCATGTATGGTGTAAATCCATACCCACATAGCATACTAATTAGGGCCCTTAGCTCAGTTGGTTAGAGCACCGGTCTCATAAACCGATGGTCACAGGTTCAAGTCCTGTAGGGCCCATTAAAATATGAGGACTGCAGTTCGTGCTGAGGTCAAACCTCAAGTCCTATACATGATCGTAACTTGACGGAAAGGCCTTTCTTGGTGTATAATAAAAACATAGACACTAGGTGATGTGGAAGGGTGAGTATGCTGGAATTCTTTGAAAAGAGGAAACTCAAAAAGAAACTGAACGCTCTCTCGCCAGACCAGAAGTCTAGACTAAAATATCTTTGGGCCAAAAAGATGCAGGATGGCAAAGTGGCCTGCACGCACGGCATACCCTATGAAAGAGATGTGCCTTGTGTGAGCTGTTTTGAGTCGTCAGCTAGATCTGGCGACGTGACTGTGTTGGCAAAGATGATTGGTCACATGTAAAATACATTGAGGAGTGGTGTGAGTATGAAGAAGTGGAATGTGTGGTTCCAATTACCTGGAAAAGATGTAGATTTCAGGACAGTGGACGTGAGGGAAAAGGCCAGTGCTATTGCACATATAACCAATTTGTATCCTACAGCCAAAATTGGTCATGTGCATCTAGCAAGATCTAGTAAATAACCATTGAATGTTTGCGTGTAGTTGAGGGGAGAAACATTGGTTCGAAACCAATTGCCGTCTCGCGCATCCCCTACGTAACCAGTGGACGTGAGAAACCCATTGGCCAGTAGGAAGGTGTAAACTCAGTAGTCGTAGGGCTTCTCACCTTACGATGAATCGAGGTAGGGGCGGTATCGTCTAGTGGCCTAGGACACTCCCGTCAAGTGCACGCAAACCGAGAAGTCAAAAGGCACCTTCGGGTGCCTTTTTTTATGCCCTGCACTGATTGAGTGGGATATATTGACCAAGACAAGGGTGGAATGCTATAATGTTTTTATACAAGGAACACAACAACATTAAGAGGATTGCAAATACACTGGCCAAATGTGGATTCTAGACACTCCACACCACAACCTGTGTACGGTGCTCGAAGTTCGAATCTTCAAATTCTCACCTGAATGGCGATACATTACATGGTGCGGGGATGCAACCCTGTTGGTTCGATTCCAACTAATGCAAAGCTGGGTAGCCCCAGTTGTGTAGGTGGGAATCCTACAATGTATTGCCATTCTAAATGAGGATCCTTAGCTCAGTTGGTTAGAGCACCCCTCTCATAAAGGGTTGGTCCACGGTTCAAGTCCGTGAGGATCCATTGACATGCGGAAGTCGTCTAGTGGCTAGGACACCCCCCGCCAGGGGCGCAACTTGTGGGGTCGCTCCCCACTGGAAGAGTAGCTCTCTTCTTGCGATAATACGGAATGAGACCGAGGTTCGATTCCTCGCTTCCGCTTTGACTGAAAAATGATATGAGTGTAGTGGCGGAATTGGCAGACGCATTGCAGGACGGGGTAAGGATGTTGTTCCCCTAGCGTGAGGTTGCTATGTTAGCATCCGTACATAGTAGCATGCAGGTTCGAGTCCTGCCTACACCCACCAAGTTTGTTGGTTTCACTGAGGCTCTGTACACTGCCCGTTCGAGTCGGGACCCCATAAACACTAGACTAGTCATCTATCTGTTTGGGGGATAAAGTGGGTACCAGTATACATCCACCGAGACGGGGTTCGATTCCCTACCGGTTCGTGAAGGTCTGACTAGCTGGATCGACCGGAGTTCATGGTAGTCTCGGTGAAGCCAATAAACGGAAAAGGAGTGCTGTTATTGTCCGCTTACTATAAACTCTCAACGGAAAAAATAGCCAACCAAACACATTGGTCGAAGCAGGCGGCTGAGGATATCAGAAAGTCGCTTAATGAATACGACAACGACACACGTAAAGAGGCACGCTTGAAATATGGCGAATGCAGGTCTTGTTTCTACTTGAAAGCTCATGTTGCTGGCCAGGCCTTTACTAAATACGATTGTAAAAATTGTGGCGAAACACACACCCATGAAAACACGGCTGTACCAAGGTACTGTCGGAAATGTGCAGAAGAACACCAAGCTTGCAGACGTTGTGGGGCTAGTACCAAATAAAGAGAAGGGATCACTACAATGTAGTGATCCCTTCTCTTTATTTGACCTCGTTCGTTCTATTTGGTTTCGCGAATATCTCTCCCAGTATAGTATCCCTAGGACCAAAAAGGCGACACTCAAGCGATGCATAGGCTTCGTAGTACTCCTGCAGTTCCAGATACAGTGCTGGTGCATTTTCATGTGGATTCGATGCTAAGTCGTCCATGAGCTTGTCTACTTGCAGCATATTGTGACCCTTCTCGTGTTTGTATGTTGGCACAACGCCAACACTCACGATGGACTCGAGTGTAGCATTTAGATGGTCTGTGTCATACATAGACATCCGTTGTAGATACCTGACAGAGATAATGCCTATACATACAAATGATATCAACACGAGAATTATAACACCATACTCAATGTCACTGTATATTTGTTCTGCTCTACTTGTAGATACCCCCATACTTGATGGATTAAGTACAGATCGCAAGAAGTATTTATTAAACAGAATGGCTGCTACAGTCAGCGGTATCAAGGGTGAACTCTTAACTATGTGTGAGATGTACCTTACCACCCCACGGATTGCTCTCTCCCCGCCAACAAGCAAGGTGTAAAAGTTGACTTCTTTCTTGTCTAGAACGCCAAGAAACATTTGTGCAAACAGTAAGCCTGTCAAGGTGCTCAAAAGTAGACTTAAAATGCCAGGTAAAAATATTATACTCGCTACCACTGAGCTAACATATATTGCCACTGTGCCTGCTACTACCCACTTTTTATTTAATGGTGTATGCAATATAGCGCCTCCCCTATTCATATGCACGGAGTGTACCACATTGCCACACATAAAGTCAAGCCACTGATGCCAATACAGTGTATAGACTAACATGTACTGTGGATTCTCATCTTTATATGAAAGGGGGAGACACCTTGAATGTCTCCCCCTTTCAGCCTAGCGTATGTTGTTTTTTATTAGATTTACTATTTTTTCCTCATAATCCCCTGCACGAGTAATATAATCTATACATGAAACGTCGTTAATGTTTTTTATACTAGGATCTGCTCCATACTCTATTAACAGTCTTACATAGTCATACGGATCAGTGTTTGCATGTCGATGGATAAAAAATGTTCGGTGCAAGGCTGTTTCTGCACCCTGTTTTTCGCCACATATACTGTTAGGATTAGCACCTAATTTTAACAACAGCTCCATAGCCTCTAGATACCGGTAATGAGCAGCTATGTGCAGTAAAGTTTGTTGTTCCCCAAGAACATGGTCCACACCTACCCATCTGGCAACAGCGGACAATACGTCTAAATTGCCTAAGATTAGAAGGTACGGGTCGACAGGTCCTCCAAAATTACTACTTTCATCTAGACCTTCTACCCAAGGATTGAACTGGATGAGCGTGGAAAACAAGTTTAAATCCTCATTAGATATGCCGAGCCAAATAGGATGCATACCATCAATAGAGTGATTCACCAAATTACTGTCTTGTTGCAGATACAGGGCTACTCTTAGAGTGTCCCCACTTTTGACTGCATGTTCGAACTCCTTAATTTCCTGATAAGACCAAATCTTCATTACCAACACTCCTTACACTAAAATGGTTATTCTTTTGTCAAAAGTTCAAGCACCTTCGGATGATCCGTATAATTTATGGCTTTCTTGCCAGCAGCACTTACTATGCTTGGATCTGCTCCACTATCAAGCAGGAGGGATACACACTTGGAGTGCCCATAATCTGCAGCGGCCATAAGTGCCGTCATGCCGTAGTCATCTCGCGTATCTAGACACGCTCCTGCTCCTATCAACTTGCCAGCTATAGACGCATAACCATATCTACACGCCCGCATCAAGGCTGTGCTTCCTTCTGAGGATACTGCATTTGGGTCTGCTCCCTCGCTTAACAAGAGATCCACATGGGAGCCAAAATGCCCCTCACAAGCAAGAAATAAGATTGTTGTGTCGCTGTAGTCCTTCAGTTTCATGTTCACATTTGCGCCTGAGGATATGAGACGTTTCATCATTTCTAGCCCCAGCTCACTACTATATATGGCTCTGACCAGACATGTATGACCATCCCTATCGACTACATTGGGGTCAGCCCCGTGTTCTAACAACAATTCTACTGCAAACAAATGACTGTGGGCTACAGCATGTGCTAGTGGTGTTTGGCCCTTTCCGTCTCGCACGTCCAACGTAGAGTTGTGTTTCATAGTTTCAGTCATAAGGGATATGGCTAACATATCGTTGTTGCGTAGCGCATTTACAAATTTAATGTACATTGCTAAACACTCCTTGACATAGTCATATTTTCTTGTGCACATTATAGCATATGTGGTGGCGGCTACACAATGCTTTAATATTGTGGCACCAATTCTTGACGAGGGTATGTAGGCATGGTACAATTCGGCTAAAATTACATCACTTTGGGGAGTGTATTTTATGTCAGTCACTATGTTTATGAAATGTATCGAGATCAATGATATAGAGGGCGCAGAAGAAGCTTTGGGTAAGCTCGGTGATGAGCATTTTGCGCAAAACGACAACCTTACCAGTCCACTTGTACATGCTATCGTGCGGAAGAGACGACCGATGGTGAAGCTGCTACTGGAACAAATAAGTGCCTTTGACGATCACATCATCAGCAACACGTACCTATGCGCTGCTGTCGAGAGTGGCGAGCGAAATATCACTAAGATTATCTTGGAAAAAGGAGCCAATCCGAATGTACTGACCTCAGAGGGACGCGCGTTACTACATTCACTCCATACTCCAGTGGAAATTGATATGTTTCAGAGGCATGGAGCCAATCTCAATATTACTGATATTGGAGGAAAGACAATTCTCCACTACCTGGTAATGAAAAATAGACCGGACACATTGCTTTTGGAATGGTTAGTAAACAGAGGCGTAGATCCAAACACCCGCGATCTAGAAGGAAACAATGCACTTCATACTTTTGCCTTGTATGGCAATGAGAATTTGAGTCACAGTCGTCGTGGGTCTCTTATCCAGAGGTTGTTGGATGTAGGGACAGATCCGACAGCACAGAACAACGACGGTTCTACAGCCGCGCAGTTGTTAAACTTTTAAAAAAAGGAGATCCTCAACTGAGGATCTCCTTTTTGTGTCTGAATGTCGAGCATCAGCACTACATATCAACCACAACCAGATCTTGTTACTATATTCCGGAGGCCTCTCCGTCATTTTCGATACCATGTTCAACATTTGTTATCTGGTGGACAATGCGCCTTCCCGTCTTCTGTTAGATGTCTGAGATAATTATTGCAGGGATAGAATGAAAACAAAGGTTCATGTTCCTAGAGTATATCATTCACTGGTTATAACATATGATATATACATCTTAAAACAGTTAGGTGTGTCTTATGCCTTCTGGGAAGTCGTTTAAGATACAGTAGAAATACTTGACACGTGCACATATGTATGGTAAAATGGAAGATAAGGAGAGTGATTATAATGTATATACCACAAAGTCTTGATGAGAAAATTTTAATCGACGGACAAGAGAAGACAGTACAGGAACTAATATATGCAGTTAGAGCGCACGATAGACAAAAAGGGACGTGCAGAAAACACCAAAAAGTTAGACGTGCTAAGGACAAGAACACAGAGAAGAAACCAGCGTATGCGTCTAAACAATAAAATAGCCCTCGCTGTGGTACCAGCGAGGGCTATAAGGGGGAAATCAGTCAGGGGAATAGACCCTCAACAAAAATCTGTTAGTTCCATTATAGCATGGATGTGGTTCGGACGTCAATACACGCCGTACGCACATGGTGAGTTGGCAGTGGTCTATTCACCTTTCGTTATACGAAGGGAGAGGGCAGGAAAATGAGCTTAGACCATGAGAAAGACAGTCTAGATAATGTATCTTCAGTGTCTATGATAATCAAGACGCAATCGAAGTTTGATGCCTTATTAAAGATACTAGAATCACCTGTGGATGTATTAGATACAGACAAAATGGGTATTATTTTTCAGGGCGTGACAAGTGCTACAGATGCCGAGATCACACGGTTATCTATGCACATGCACGGAGGACTGAAGAAGCATGGAAAGTGTCCATCCCCCGCTAACATAGAGTCTAAAATCAGAGAGCATATCTTTCCAGACGCACAGTGGGGATCTCATGCAATAGTAGGTCAGGAAGAAGGGCGCATGTATATCCAGAAGAATAAAAAAGAAAAAATATACATCTCAAACTTTGTTATAGAGCCAGATCACACCATTGTGGTACAAGGACAGGATGGTGATAAATACCACTCATATCGAGTTTTTATCATGGGTGACAATAGGACATATAGTTTGCGGTTACGTGCTCAGGACTTCAATGATCTGAAAAGTCTGCAATCGGAAGTGGCCAGACAGTTGGCTGGAACATCAGCCTTTATCAATGGTTGCAATAACTACATGCTGGATCTCCAACATAAGTTCATTTCCTCCGCTAAATTTGAAGTTGAAAAAGTCGGGACATCCCTGATAGGGTTAGAGCGACCAGAAGACGGCGGACCTAAGTACTTCTGCACTCCAGATGCCATTTTAGACCAAGAGGGGAATAAGTCCTCTGACATGATCTACATGGGGAATGAACAGACTAACCAAGAGGAAGTCAGAAACTACACAAACCTCAAGTATGAGAAAAAGAAATGGGTGGAAACAGCCAAGGTGTTTTTATCACATATAGTATATATACAGGATAAAACAGCCATGATGAGTCTCATAGGTTGGATGGGCGCCATCCCACATGACTATGTAATTCGCAAAGTATGTGGTATGAATGCCTTTCCCCACTGTCACATCGTAGGGGAGCCTGGTAGTGGTAAAACTACTTTGATGACTCTGCTAAAACAATATATGGGGCATAATGATACTACACCGAGAGCCTTTCCTACACCGTTTGAGACCTCTAAACTGCTCAATTCTAGTTACTCCGTTCCTGTGGTATTGGATGAGTATGGTAAACGGTGGCGCCCAGAGCAACACAATGCATTCAACAAAGTCCTGGTTGAATCCTACAATAAGTCCCCGTGGTCACGTGGTACATCCAGCCTAGGCTCTGTTTATTATAAGTATAAGAACCCCTTGCTATTTGGGGGTCAGATGCCAACATTTGACCAGGCATTAGCTACTCGAATAGTTCCTGTAAGATTATATAAATCGTTTCACAATAGTGCACGGGGAACTGGTGCCAAAAAGGCATTAGTGGCTTTGCAGAATATGGTAGATAAGAACTTCTGGGTTGGGTACAACCTATGGGCATCACAAGATGACAATGAGGATGTGAAAACCTCTTTTGACAGCTATCGGCACGTAGCATCTCAAACCATCACTGACCAGAGGGTAGCTGACATATACACTGTTGTTATGCTTGGACTCAAGTATATGAAACGGTTGGCAGATGAGCTTAGTATAGATGTTGGATACACAGAAGACGACATCTTAAATATGCCAGAACAATTGGACGGTGCCGCTGATGCCATAGAGACGCAAGATATCTCGCCACTTAGTGATTTTCTTCAAGAACTAGTGTCTTACGGAACATCAATAGGAAACCATTCCGCATACGGGAATTATTTCGGAGAGGGATTAGCTATCATGAAGACCACTCCCAATACTAATGGTCCTGGCCAGTATGGTGGGACTCACAAGTACACTGCATGTATTTACGATAGACCCCTTCTACTCATCAAAGTAGACGAGATAGTTAAGATGTTGAATAGGTTTAACAAGACCGTCCAACACAATGCGAAGGAGATCATGGTATTTATACAGTCTGAGTTTAATAAATCACAGGAAAACCCTATGGATGACAACAACTTGGTGCTTGCGCCTAAACAGTACAGAACCAAGCACGGATTTTACACTGCTTTTAATTTGTCTCGAATTTTAGATGAGTACCCTTCTCTTGAAGGTATCTCATGGAAAATAATTAGGTAGATTATGGAAGGGAGCGCCAACAACATGCGCTCCCTTCTTCATGTTTGTCATGCAATCAGTGGTGTGTAGAGCATGTATTTCATATCTACACCAAAATCTACACCAGATCTACACCGTCAATGTAGTATATGCCTCAAATCTATATAAAATCTACACCAAATCTACACCAAATCTACACCTCGCACACAGTCCTTTTCTCGCAAACGCCTTGTGCTGATGGGGGTTTGGGAAATCTACACCAAAATCTACACCAATACTTCTGATCCATCGGGAACGAGGTTCCAACCCCCTTAGATACCATAAGTATCTACACCTTTTTTATTTTTTTCTTTATAAGGTTTTATTAATTATTATATATCAGTTGGTGTAGATTGATGCACATTAATACCCCATGTTCGTGAGTGGTTATGCTTTATTTGATAAAAGTGTATATTGTTTTGGGACGGGTGGGGAAAGGTTATGGTATGTGGGGGTTCCGTGCAGGACTTTAACGTATGAAAGTGATGTGTTTTCTGGGGGGGTAGTGTCCACATGCCGAAATCTACACCAATACACTGCTAGTATTGCCGTTGCCCCTTTTTAGCAAGTATTTGTGCATGGTGTAGACTTGGTGTAGATATGCGGTGACGGGGGGTACTCAGACTCCGTCCGAACCGAATTAGAGAAGTGGTGTAGATTTTGGTGTAGACTATGGTGTTATGGGTGTAGATTTGTCAATCCTAGGTACCTTGACTCACTACATTCTATACATGGGCTGGATGTGCAAGGTGTGCCTATGAGGAATATACCACTCGTCATAGATACGCTTTGTGTAGGGAAACATCATACTCGAATACCATACACATTCAAGTTACATGCTGAATGGATTTTGGAATAAATCTTGACTTATTGAATGCAGGCATGGTGTCATTTATGACAAGATCCGTAAATAAGGGTGGTGTCTTTATGCTTAAGAGTATTGGTTGGTTTGATCTTATTTCGGATGTCCATTTGGACTTTTGGATTTTTGTGAAGAATGTCAGTAGAGAGGGACAAGAAGAGAACATACGTGGATTTGTTAATATGTTGATTCCTGAAGTACCTTCAAAGGTTTTAGTCATTGCAGGAGACTTAGGGCATAAGAATGATCAAAATTTCGTGTTTCTACAGATACTGAAAGAAACATATGAATACATCTTGATAGTTCCTGGAAATCATGATTATTACCTGATCAATAGCACCGCACGTTATAAACATAACAATCTTTCTTCTATGCGTTGGAAGGATATGAAACAGTTGGGTGCCACTTTGCCCGGTATTCACTTCCTAGAAGGTACAACTATCACTATTGATGGGACCACATTTGGCGGTACAGGCATGTGGTACGACTTTTCTTATGGCATGCAGGTGTTGGGAAAGACTGATGGGGAAATGATGAGTTACTGGCGGGAGGAAATGAGAGACGCGAAATATATTCGCGGAGCTCAGACAAGACCACAAAAGTGGGCGGAAGAGGAATGTAAACTCCTTGAGCAGGTACTAGAGACATCAGACGTCATCATCACACATATCGGGCCAGACTGGTCTGACCTTACATCCAAGCAGGTAGACGACATGGGCACCGGCTTTTACTACTTTGACGGCAGAAAATACCTAGAGAAGTGCGAAGGGAAGGTGTGGTGCTATGGTCATGTACACCACAACTCAGACTACACTGTGTCTGGATGCAGACTAGTGAATAACGCTCTGGGATACCCAAATGAGAAAGCAGACATTGGCAAGATTGTGACTATAGAGTTATGAACATAAATAGGGGGGTGTATGAAATTCCATACACCCCCTGTCATGTTTAACACGATTTGTTGAAATGAACACCATTGGCTTTCGTATTCTGGCAAGCTCACACCCCTGTGCAAATTCGGGGAGGATACTCTGAGTCTGCAATTCAAATGTAGTTCATTTTACTTAAGATCTCGGAAAGGCTTCTGGAATATATCATGCGACATACTCTGATTTGGGTGTCCAGTCCACTTACATCAGACATTATGCTTTGACAATTCATTGAGACATTTTTGATACATCTTGTTGATGTAATTAGCCTTTTGTGTAGGTAATCCTTTGCCATTTGGGTATATGGGGAGGTTAATACTCACAGTATGGCCTGAAGTTTTTTCTTCAGCACGGAGTATAGGACCAGCACCTCTGGCCTCGAGTGTAGTAAGATCGACATTGGCAGGGAAAGGAATGAATTCTCCTTTGCGTAAAAACCCAACACGCCCGTCAAGTCCTTTGGCTTTAAAAAAGTCTCGTAATTCGATGTGAGTAACACTATACATAGAAAGGCCTCCTAATATTATCTTTTCCTCCTTTTATATAAACACGAGAGAGGCTGTGGTGGCAACCATATGACACAGTTTATATGTGAGCAAGGAAAAGGGACTACAAAACGTGTAGTCCCCTTGGGATGTATTAGATAAATAACAGAGTTATGATGGCAATGACTAAAACAACGAGAGCCGTGACCATAATAGGACCCATCAGCGAAAGAAGGATGTATGGTACACCTACACCTTTTTCCTCCTTAACCTTGCGTGCCAAGTTATCGCTACTCTGTTTAATTTGGGCGAATGTACCAAGATTGACCCCGAAGAATTTCACCATACACCAGGCAAAACTAGAAACGTAGATGATGGCGCCGACACCCAAAATTCGAAGACTTAGTGTAAGAGCCGCCACAACAATACAAACAAGAAACAAGACCGAAGAAATGATAAGAACTTTTAGAGCTAACATACGACTGCTGATAGACATTGTCACACACTCCTTACATACATTTTATACCATATTCTAACATGATGGGCATTTGAGGGACAATCCGGGGGTCCGCATACATTGTATGGGTAATCCACATCACCATTGATATTGTCGAGGCCTCTCCGTTATCTCGAAGTAAATGTGACTGATTGGGGGTGTGAAAGACCCATGCCATCGCCCTATCCGTGGACATGCTTAGGGTATACGAAGCCACAAGTGTGCCGGCTCAGGCATTCTGAGCATCACTTTTGGGGTAAGAAATTTGTTGAATGCTCTCAGGTGTCTATAAGGATAACATGCGCTTGCCTTTAGTGGCCTTCGACGAGGGGCTTACCTGCTTCGAAATACACCCAACTTAAAGAAAACTCATTTTGTATTCTTGCATTGACAGAGCTGAAATTTACATGATGTGATCAGGATGGTTGAGATGCAGAATATTTGGGTAGAGGAGGTGTGATATAATGCCAGCTATGTGGGAAGATATGTGCAGCAATGGGCGTGGCCCGTATAAGAGTGAAAAAGCAGAAGTGTCGGAAGAGAAGACTGAAACAGAGAAGGATCTACAAGAGTTAGAAGAGGAGCTTAAAGAAGGATTGCAAATATAAGGGCTTGCTAGACTAGTAGGTACCTTTTTGGCGAGCTCCACTGAACGCACGTAGCAATTGAACTACACGGTGGCATGATATTCGGGTGAATGCGATCAGGTTGAATGATATCCAATTGTTTGACCCCATGGATATGGTGTTTAGGGGTATCGACTACACGCTCGCATAAGGTTTCATCCCTATAACACAATACGGCAAGACCGTTCATTGACAAGTGGAAGAACGGACATGGCGAGAGATGGACTTTTATATACCACTTGACAAGATGACCACCGTTGTGGTATACTTATTTCTGTGAGGGGGATGAAATAAGCCCCTTCACCCCAACAACTACTAAAGGAGAGGTGTTTACAATGACTACACTAACAATGACAAAACCCAATAATAAACTAGTCAACCTCATGCCTGCGGTATGTGTTAATTTAGCGTTACCCACAACAAAGAACACAGATTCCTTTTTATATTTAACAGACAGGTGATGTGCTTACCTTTGCTCCTATACATAGAGAGCGGTAGCCGTACTTGGCTACCGCTCTTTTGCATTTTTCGAAAAATGCAATGACATTAGAAAGCAGATAGACAATAAGGGATATATTGACACGTGTCCCGAATTTGTGATAGAATATGAAATATCAGGCGCAAAGCCAAAAATAAACCAATTACGAGAGGATGTGCACTAAGATGAAAACTCAACTGATGAACAATGTTGTTAAGACACTCAAAACGAATATGAATCTAGTGCCGAACATGCCTAATGTATTGGTTTCTTTAGCATTGGCGCCAAAAACGAACGTGAATAACCCGAAGATGAAAACCAAATATATCTCTTATCATTTTAAGTCATACCCCATTCGTTATGTAGCTGGCATTCGCTAATTATTCGCTACGAATCGAAATTCGCTAATAAAAGCGGGGTCACCTTAAAATATAAGGTGACCCCGCTTTTTGTTTATCTGGGATGACAGAAAGGGAGATAATAATGACAAAAGTAAATGAACAGATTGAAATGGTAAAAGCTTTGAGAAACGAAACTGGAGCTGGACTCGTGGAAGCAAAGAAAACTCTGCAGTCTGTGGACTTTAACTACGAAGAAGCAAGGGCTATCTTGGCGGCAAAAGGTATTGAGAAAGTGCAGGCGAGAGAAGAGAAAGAAGTCCATGAGGGGATCGTATTTCAATATACACACCCCAGCAAAAGACTGGGTTCCTTTGTAGTTTTGAATTGCGAAACAGACTTCGTAGCCAACACAGACGTGTTCCAAGAACTAGCAAAAGAAATCGCGATACATGTAGCAGCCACAGATCCTCAGGACTCGAGAGAACTTATGGAGGCACAATACATTAAAGATGAAACAGTGACGATAGCTACAATGGTGCAACAAGCTTCCGCAAAACTGGGAGAAAAAATTGTAGTGGCAAGATTCGCTAGGTTTGCAGTGTAAAATACAGGCCACACATTGTGTGGCTATCAACGGGAATTAGCTCAGCTTGGTTTAGAGCGCTTGCCTTGGAAGCAAGAGGTCGTCAGTTCGAATCTGGCATTCCCGATATTATACAGGCGTAGGGGAGTTTGGCCGTCCCCACACCCCTTGGAAGGGTGGGATCGCAGGTTCAAATCCTGCCGCTTGTACCATGGCTGAGTAGTTCAGAGGTAGAACATCGGACTCATATCCCGAATGTCGCAGGTTCAATTCCTGCCTCAGCCACCAATAAAAACATCATAGCTGGAGGCGAGGTTGGCATCTCGACGAGGTTCATATCCTCGTGTAAGGGGGTTCGATTCCCTCTCGTAGCAACCATGCACCCATCGTATAAAGGCTATTACGGCTGCCTTGTAAGCAGCTTATGTCGGTTCAAGTCCGGCTGGGTGCTCCAAAATACACTATAAAGGACTGGTGTGAATGGCAGACAGCGCACTGACTGCAGAACAACTGATTGAGGAACTACAAAAGGTGAAAAATAAAAAGTCTAAAGTGTATTATGAAAGAGATTCTTGGAGCATTGAAGCAATTAATCGTGTAGTGGAACATAAAGAAGGCGATGAGGATATAGTACTGTTGTAACTAAATATACAGGAGTAGCTCAGCGGGAGAGCAGTCGGTTTACACCCGAAAGGTCGTGGGTTCAATCCCCACCTTCTGTACCAATAAAAATTACACGGACATAGAGGAGTTTGGCCGTCCTCACTTCCCTTGGAAGGAAGGGATCCCTGGTTCGAATCCAGGTGTCCGTACCATGCAGCAGTGGTGGAATGGCATACACGTTGGTCTAAGAAGCCAATGCCGAAAGGATTGGGAGTTCGAATCTCCCCTGCTGCACCAAAAATAAGCTGGCATAGCATAATAGGTAATGCAACCGCCTTGTAAGCGGGAGACTGGGGGTTCAAGTCCCTCTGCCAGCATTTATGTGGGACCGAGGTGTGAAGGTGCACAACGCTCTTTTAAAGCGTAAGGAGACGGATCGTTACCGTCCGGTCCCACCAAAAAATTGAAGACCCCTAGTCAAATGACTAAGGGTGTGGAAAAGGTACTTTAATGATTTTTACTCATACGACCCCCTCGAGGATCTCAGGTACACTGAGTGTACCAGGAGTGTTGAGTCTTTTCTCAAGGGATATTAGATACACTTCCAATCCATCGAGATCTGTACGTGTTTCTCCATCACCACTTGTATGGTTGGATATTGCAGTTGATAAGTGATCCTGGATGATATCAAAGTTCTCTTGGTCGTTTGTGATGAGAACTACGACACCGAAGTCATCATCATTATCTGCATCTAAAAACGTATCTTCTGTGAAACAAACAGCGTCAATCATGCTCATTCCTTTTTCAGCAAGAATTTTTGCCAACTCAAAGGTAGAGAGGCAAGCAGACGCAGCATCACTTTCACAACGATAAACTCTAATTCCGTAAACTTTTTGCACACATAACACTCCTTAGATTAGATTATACATCTAGTATAACATGGTGATAAAAGGTTGGCAAGTATTGAGTAAGACAACATATTACACTATGGGGGTGTAGCTCAGATGGTAGAGCATCTGTTTTGCACGCAGAAGGCCAGGGGTTCAAATCCCCTCACCTCCACCAAAATACATTTGTTAGGAGCAAAGCACCGTGAACACTATCGAGTATGAGGATTCGCTTTGTTGCGATGATGTAGAGGTTACTATTGAAGGTGAACTTGTGGACACATATGGTGGAAACTACACTTACATGGACACTTTGTTTTGTAAAACACACAACAGAAAGTTTGTAGAATATTTAGGCGGTAGATTCAATGGTATTGAAGAATTGTATGACTAATTGAAGTTAATGCGGGCCTATGATGTAACGGTTAGCATACACGCCTTTTAAGCGTGCTGCCTGGGTTCAAATCCCAGTGGGCCTATAAAAATGAAGGGGTATAGCTCAATTTGGTAGAGCACACGGTTTGGGTCCGTGAGGTTGCAGTTTCAACTCCTGTTGCCCCTATTTACGCAGATGTGGTGGAATGGCAGACACGGTAGATTCAAAACCTACTGCTTCGGCATGAGGGTTCAAGTCCCTCCATCTGCACCATATACCTAAGTGGCGAAACAGGTAGACGCGGCGCACTGTTAATGCGTTTGTCCGCAAGGACTTTGCAGGTTCGACCCCTGCCTTAGGTGTTCAAGTTGCAGTTGCACATTTTCTTGACATGGTGTTCCTTTAGAGGATAATCTTGATGCAAACCCACAGAGACTGTGGCACTTGCATCACCATGGAGGAAAATATGCCTATATGCAAAAAATGTACAAACGAGTTTCCTAACTTCTTAGAAGTAGAAGGACGGGTAAGAGAACTAAGAAAACGGAAGTACTGCCCCACATGTGTTCCGTTCAGACCGGAGGAAGAGGTATGGCGTAAAGTACACCTAAAGAAGGAAGGTGTCGTTCGCCTTTGTTCATCTTGTGGGGTTTCTCTTTCGCAGAGAAGAAAGTACTGCAAGACCTGCAATCCTAGGTATATGAAATGGGAAAATACCACTATAGGAGATCTGAAAGAGAAAGAAGGACAGCTATATGGACGCACTGTCCGTAATGTGGCACGAGATATTTATTATAGAAGTAGCAAACCGGTTAAGTGCTTGGTATGTTCGTATGAGAAAAACTTTCAGGTATGTCACATTATCCCCGTAGATAAGTTTTCGGATACGACCACTATTGCTGACGTAAATAATATAAGCAACCTGATGGCTTTATGCCCTAATCATCACTGGGAGTTTGACAATCACGCAATGGACCCACATGACCTTGAGAAAATACAGAATGCTGTGGGTGTACAGATATATACTATAGACACTAACGTATCGAAGAAAAGGAAAGTGCCACGAGAACGAGATAAGAAACCTTGTAAAGGATGCACTAACACAGTCACTGTATACTCTACTACGGGATACTGTCGAGCATGTATTTGTAGAACAAATGGGATGAAAAACTTGCGTCGTCCAAGTTTCGATGAATTGTTGCAAAGCGTTACTGCAATCGGGTATAGAGCAACAGGTAGAAAGTACGGTGTTTCAGATGGCAATGTAAGGAAGTGGTTGAAACGGTATGGAGTAGACCCCAAGACTGTGAAGAAGATTTAGGCAGATAATTCTGCCAATACGGGATATTAGCTCAGCTGGTAGAGCAGGGTACTCTTAATACTCAGGTCGCATGTTCAAATCATGCATGTCCCATAATATACGCGGTAGTGGTGGAATGGCAGACACGCCAGACTTAGGATCTGGTGTCTCACGACGTGGGGGTTCAAGTCCCCCCTACCGCATTAAATATTGATAGAGGAGATAAAAAATGAGTGAGATCAAACTAGAATACATTGTACCAGAAGATGTGCATGAATATTTTAAGATCTTTAGCGATACTGAGATCACTAGTACATTGATATTTCCTGAAGGTTATCCTCCAGAAACTTCAGAAGGATTAGCAACCCTGTGGGAAAAAGAAGGATACTTCAACACAAATGATGTAGATAGCATGGACGATATCCTTTTCTCTATTAAGCAAAATGAGGTTACTGTAGGATACTTATATCTTTCCTACATCGACAGAAAAGAATCCTCTGCAGAGCTGGAAATAACACTGTGTGCGTCAAAACATTGTGGTAAAGGTTTGGGAGCAAAAGCAATATATAAGGCAAAAGATTTCGCGTTTAGTGAACTTGGTCTGAAAAAACTCTATCTACATGTATTAGAGTCTAACACAAGAGCCATCCGATGTTATGAAAAATGCGGTTTTGTAATAGACGATACTGCAACGCGGAGTGAAGCGGGTGTAATCAAAATGTGTTTGCCTGAGAGGAAATAAGTACAATCTATGCTTTTTCGGGGACGTAGCTCAGTTGGTAGAGCAACCGGCTCTTAACCGGTAGGTCGTGAGATCGTAGCTCACCGTCCCCATTCAATATAGTCCCTTAATTCAACGGGAGAATAACTCGCTTACAACGAGGAAGCCCTTATAAGGTTTATACAGGTTCGAATCCTGTAGGGACTACCAATATTTGTGGGGTCTTGGTCTAACGGTATGACACATGCTTTGCAAGCATGCTGATGCGGGTTCAACTCCCGCAGACTCCACCAAAATATCATTAATAAATTATACACGGATGTGACGGGAACTGGCATACCTAGATGATTCAGAATCATCTGTTTGTGGGTTCAACTCCCACCATCCGCACCAAACACGCGAGTGTGGTGGAACTGGCAGACACCCCAGACTTAAAATCTGGTGTCAGGTAACTGGCGTACGGGTTCGACTCCCGTCATTCGCATAAAACAATCAAAGGAGAAATATTATGCCAAGTTTGGCTAGAGGTGTCGAAATTTTACAGAGCAGAACATGCGATTCTATGAAGGATGGACTAAAAGTGTTTGTTACACCAAGCAGCATTCTCATGTATTATGAGAAAAAAGAAATCCTACAATCTGATATCTTTGACTCTGCTACCTTCTCTAGGGAAGATGTCGAAAAAGGAATACATACTTTCAATGGAATGAAGGCATCGGATGCTATAAGGTCCGGAAACCCTATTTTAGAAGTGCTTGCGCTTTTGGACATAAAAACAGGTAAGCGGACTTTAGATGCCTTTGGTAAAGAAATATCATCCAAGCACCTAGGTGTACAAAAAGTGTACAATGTGCGTACTCAAGCCGAAGATAGAAGGAGAAGGACTAATGTGGTTAATGCGTTTTTTAAGTCAAAAAACACTGTAGAGAGGCAAATAAGCAATCTGGCACACAGCCCTTTTGTGATTGACGGGAGAGAGTGTGCCTCGATCGAAGGGTTCTACCAAGGAATAAAACGTGCTGGAATGGACATCCAAGACCATGTTTTTGCTACATTCGGTATGAATGCTAAGAAACAATCCAAACCAACAAAGCATGTGTACTTTGGGGATTTTGTGTATGAGATTGGTAGTGATGAACATCATGAACTAATATATAAAGCACAGTTATGCAAATACACTCAGCACCAAGGGTCAAGAGAGGCCCTATTGTCTACCGGCAACGCGAGGATTACGCATAAAGCGGGCAGAGACAGTGAATTTTACCCTGCTAGAGTGTATTGCAGACATTTAACCCAAATACGATCATTGTTACAAAAAGGTAGATTATGACCTAGCCATATAGCATGAATAAGGGGATCCGCAGACAGCAGATCCCCTTATTTCTATATTCCCATCGGTTAACCAGACCATCCTTTCTTTTGAGTCTCGTTAAAGGCGCGTCTCTGAAGCTACTTTTCCGTTTTTCGCTCGTATATCCTCCTTTGCACCTCTCTCTATAAGTTTTTTAATGGTGTCCATTTCCTTGTACATATAAGCAAGATGCAGCGGGGTGAATCCATCTTTATCCTGAGCGTTAATATCAACATTATAAGAGATGAGGATATCAAGTAATTCCGGGATTCCACAAACACCAACTATATGCATCAAATTTTGCTCTCTGTTATCAAGTGCATGCACATCGGCCCCATTACTAACCAAGAGATCTATAAAAGCAGGAATACCTTCTTTACGTGCTCTGACAAGGGAGGCATGCAGCGGGGTGCTCCCGTCAAGATCTTTTGCGTTGACCTCCGCTCCATACTTAAGCAACGTATGAGTAATTTCGATGTCATCTATCGTGGCCGCCTCATGGAGGAGAGTGCTCCTACGATCTCCACGAATGTTTACATTGGCCCCTTGCTCGATTAGTGCTTTAGCCAGTCTAGGACTACCACTGATCATAGCATAGGTCAATGCTCTCACACCAGAATCAGATGTTGCTTCTGGGTTTGCACCAGCATCCAATACATGGATACCCACTTCTACGTATCCATTAATAGCACAGTATGTTAGAGGGTTATGACCATATAGCTCATCAGTCGTAGCATTTATATCCTCTAAATCAGTGAGAGCAAGTATATACCCGAGAGTATCACTTTTTTCAATATTTTCTAGGAACATTGTTATAGACATTTGCAGACACTCCTTACACATATTTATATAGTGATTGTATCATACATAATGCATGTGTTACAAGACTGTCACAAAGCTCCCAAGCTCGCTTATTGCCTCTATGTATCGTATGGAAGTGAATATCGCCTACAAATTAAAAAAAGAAGGAGTATGCTCTACTCCTCCTTTTTTTATTCCAATAGATTTAGTCTTCAGATTTCTTCAAATTTCTGCCCAAACGTGAGGTTTATGTTGTTGACTTCTTCCGCTTCTACATTAATTCCGGATTTCTGTAAGAACCCCATAAGAGCATCCACCACTAATCTTCCCTGAGTGCCACTCATATGAGGCAGGTACATCGTACCAGAACCGAAGAAGACACCGCCTGTTTCGGATTCTACTACTGTTTGCAGGGGAAAAGAACCAGTGTCTGTATGCACATTATACTCGACAAAGTCAAATGTACCGTGATCAAAATTGATTTCATCTGCGTATTTCTCTTCAATGCTTTCCACATGGTTAAAAGCTACTTTTTGCCCAAACAAACCGTTTTTATCCATCTGGATTTGGTTTCTCAAGAAAACTGAGAGTTGTTCTTTCTCCTTAAGGGACAATGACTGAATTTGCTCTTTGAGTTTTTCTAACATTAGTGTACACTCCTTTAAATTTGCATATAGGTTTTTTCAAGACTTTTGTTTTAAGTACGCTAGACAAAAAATGTATGCTGCTTCATAAATAGCTGAGCTAATAAAGTATTCTGCACCCTCATGTCGGTTGTCACGCATATATGCCTCTGGTGGATAATCATAGACATTCTGCATTACCTCCATGAGAGGAAATCCTGCTATTATGTCTGCACTCGCTGGACTGACAACTTCGTCATCATAGTTTGGACAACCATCCCCGTCTACAAAGTCATTCGGGTACTTGGCCTCAATAGAAGCAATATACTCTGGCGTAATCAAGTGGCTGTAAGGTGCAACATACTCCCAACCATCCACCTCTTTTACTACTTTTTCATCCCAAGACATGACTAAACACTCCTTACGTATTTTTATGACTAAAGTATAACACAAGGGGTCATTAGTGCACAATTCTGTATACCTGTATGTAACCGCTAATTTGGGTTGCACCATTAAGAAAAATAGAAAAGGCGACTAGAACTAGTCTAGTCGCTATTCCTTTAGTGCATCCAATATTTCTCTGCATGTTTCAGTAGGGTTTTTACAGTATCACCATACCTATGTGGCACATATAGATATGTGATAGGATCTTCTTTAGTTATTACCCGTACATTTTGTGCAGCATCCATGAAACCAACCACTAAAAGACTGCTTCCTTCCTTTAGGCCAACGACCACATCATCCTTTTGCATAGCAGCTTCCCACCCAGGCAACTTGACAGAGTAGGCACTGGATCTTCCCCTATATACACCCTTGAAATGTTTGTGTCCCACTTCAATTTCTGTTACAGACATACGCCGAACTATCGCCACCAGTAATATGCTCACCATCACTACCACACTAGCCATACCTAAAAATAATACTACTGTTCCCAGTATTGATAACATTTAAAAACACTCCTTACATACATTTGTAAAATAATTATACCATATATAATGCAAGCATCACAAGACTGTCACAGCATTCTAAGTGTACGTCATACCTTGCCGAACAGCGTGTGAGCATGTTTTAATTAGTTAAACAACACATAATATGGAGGACTAATCAATGTCTCGTACAAATTTGCTAAACGTCAAGGAACAAAACGACAGAATATTTGCTGATGGTGATTATGTAGTAAATGGGCGTGTGAAAAATATCCGTAAGGGTATGGAAGCTTCTGTGAAATCAACAGTTACATATACACCAGATGAATTGAGTCAGCTTCAAGTTAGTGAAAGCACAGCAACCACTACAATTAAGGTAAACAATCTGTCTACCTTTGAAGCAGCTAGGAAACTTGCAGAAGAAGGCTATAAGAATATTACATGCCTGAATTTCGCATCTGCGACAACTCCAGGTGGCGGATACGTGAAAGGGTCACGGGCGCAAGAAGAAGATCTTTGTCGTTGTTCGACACTTTACCCTACACTGAATGAGAATATGTCCTTGTACCAACACAATCGGCGCAAGAGATACCCGATTTACTCCGACCATATGATCTTTTCTCCCAATGTTACAGTATTTCGTGATGGCCGTTACAATTTGTTGTCGCTACCATTTACAGTCAATGTAATTACATCCGCAGCCGTAAATATGCGAGTGGCTCGTGCACATAATGTGAGTGCAGAAGATGTGGCCACTGCTATGTACAAACGCATCAAAAAGGTGCTTTTGTTAGGCCTGCATCATGGCAGTGACGCCATTGTACTAGGCGCCTTTGGTTGTGGTGTATTCGAAAATGATCCTTCCACAATAGCAGATATCTTCCGCAGACTCTTGATGGAAGACGAACAAATCAGAGGTAAGTATAAGAATGTAACTTTTGCTGTTCTAGATAAAGACATGAAAGGTGCAAACTATTTGGCCTTTGATAAGGTGTTCGGTACACTTTAGAAGCAGTGGGAGGAAATGCATTTTCGGATGGCTCTGATAGATTAGAAGAAGGCGACTAGATACATCTGGTCGCCTTCTTGTGTTGCCAAAGATATATAAGTGCTAGCTTATGGGCAGTCGGGGCCCCGTTTTTGTTTTGGAGTATAAAAAAAAGGAGAGTTCTCACTCTCCTTTTGTCTTTAATATTGATTTGTATGCTCCTCTATATGATGTGATTCTCATGTAAGTTGTGTTATGTTTATTATCTTTTTTAGAAACTACCATATACAGTGAGTATACTCCAGCTATAGCCAACAGACCTGCAACCCCTACAACGCCAAAGATTGTAAGATACGTGAACAATTCTACCACTTTCATATACACACACTCCTTAGATTTAGTATATCCTTATAGACAAGTTATTTTACTCTATTTTAATCCTGATTCCTTTTGTCGGCAATAATTGGAGAAGAGGTTGTTATATAAGTGAAAAATATGCTTTTTTGTAAATAAAGAAATATAAGCAACATTCTTGGCTATTGTTGCTATATGGGGTGGATTGACAACTGTAAGTAGTAGATGATAAACTACATTATGAACATTGAACTTGCCTCTATAGCCAAGTGGAAAAGGCACTAGTTTCCTAAACTGGGACGCGTATGTTCGAATCATACTGGGGGCGTTTGGGAAAGAGGTGCGGGCGACTGCATCTCTTTTCTCTATATCTGGCTAAGATGAAGGGATTGAACAAAATGTATATAATTTTCGATCTAGAGGCCACTTGCTGGCGTGAAGACAAAAGTAAACAGAATGAAACAATAGAAATTGGAGCGGTAAAAGTCAATAAACACGGACTTATTGTAGGTACGTTTGAGACTTTTGTGAAGCCCTCCATTCATCCTACACTTTCTACATTCTGCACGGAATTAACGACCATCACACAGAAGGATGTAGACAATGCGGATACTTTCCCAGAAGCAATAAAAAAATTTCGGGATTGGATGGGTGCAGAATACACCCTATGTTCCTGGGGAGAATACGACCGGAAGCAATTGATCCGAGACTGTGCCTTACATGGCTTAGAGAGTTCTTGGGCAACAAGGCACGTAAGTCTGAAACACCAGTGGATGGATCAGTACAAAATATCGAAAAAGAAGGCTGGTATGGGTCACGCTTTGCGTTTTTACAACATAAAACTTGATGGTACACACCACAGAGGAATTGATGACGCCAAAAATATTACAAAGATCTTTTTAGCTAACTTTGAGAACTGGAAATGGGGGTAGGGCCTATGAGCATCTCTGACAAGCAACAACTGCTGGATCGTCTGCTTTCTGCAGAAAGTGTAGAGGACTTGAAGCCAATATTAGCATCTATAATTCAAAGTTTGCCAACAGACATCGATGACGACCATTTAGATGAGCTTGGCAATATAGCACATGGTGAATGATCATTATGCGCTTGAGACCATTCCATTGTGTCACAAACACAGTTGTTTATATCATTCCATATTCACGACCACCCAGAGGGATCATCGAACAATGAACACTATTGTATCTAGAACCGCAGAAATGCCCTAGAAACACCATATAATGCGTCTTGACTCTAGGTATATGGTATGATGTAAGTATGCAAGATAATGTAAGGAGTGTAGTAGAATGACAAGAGATGCGAATCTCATTCCACAAGCAGAAGTAGAGCGAAGATTGGGTATAGGGCCGAGAAAATTGTTATCTATGGAAATGGAGCCTGCATTCCCTAACCGTGAAGTCATACTAGACGGTGTAGCCTATTGGTGCGAGATTGACATAGAAGCATATTTGCAAAAGGTGCGTAAACAGGCAGGGGTTAGTAATCCCAAAGATTTTAAGGCCTCCTACATGAACGAGACATATCAGAAATTCCAAGATCCTGTGGCCATAAAAATGATGGGAGATATCAAGATTGAGTATTGGCGCGAACGTGGAGACAAGCGTCTAGATGTTTCACCCGAGGATCTGAGGAATGCGCTGAAAGATGTATTTGCGGAACGGGTGGATGGGGTACTACGTGACATAACGATAATGTCAATGTATGCAAAAAAGTACACCATAGATTACTCTTTTTTGTGGTCTGTTCTCAAGGTGGTAGTTGCCCGTCGAAATGTGGGTTCTACGCTTGAGGAAAGCTTATATGCCACTATTGATGAGTTTTTATCGACCATGGGTAGTAGTATAAGAAAAGGAGCCCTTAATTAGGCTCCTTTTTTCATATCCTTTTCTACTTGAAGTATGCAATCCTCAAATCCACCAACAACAACTTTGCATGCCATTCCTAACATCAAATTGACTGGAAAATCAAAGTCCTCCACGACATGACCTTCTGTATCATAGTAGATCCCATCTACATCCGTAGAGCTCTGTTTGTGAATAAGGGGACGGTTATCAGACACATACCCATACACTTTTTTGCCTAGGGCAGTAGCATATCCGACTTCAAAGCATGTACCGGAATCGGGCTCGGCGCCTCTAAAGCTGTCCAAGCATGCTACTACAATGTCTGCCTCTTGCATGAGTTGCAAGTTCCCACCGTATATTTGCAAAGCCATTTCCCCTTTAGTGCGAGCTATAACTTCATTGTCCATAGGAAAAAAGCCTACCAACCCATGCTGTTTACATATGTCTTTCATTTGTTCTCCCTTTTCTTTTGCATCCACATGAAATACTGTCGGTCCTGCGATATAAACTTTTTGCATATATTATCCCCCTCAATTGTATTTAATATTGATGTGCTTATTATTTACTACATCAAATAGGCCTGTATCCGTTATTTTTAAGGCTGGTATCACGGGCAATGCCAAAAAAGAAAGAGCTAGCATTGTGTCACTTCCATTGGCAACACCAAGCGCGTTTAATGTAGAATTGAAGCAATCGATATCGCTTAAAGTCTTCTCATACGGGAAATGGGACATTAGCCCGGCAATGGGCAATTCTACAAAGGCCAGAATCTCTCCGTTTTGCACAGCGACCATACCGCCACCTATTTCTTTCAGGTAGTTCGCAGCCAAAGCCATATCAGGATCATCCATACCCAACACAACTACATTGTGAGAGTCGTGAGCTATTGTAGTAGCTATAGCCCCGTGTGTCAATTTCAACCCCTCTACTATCCCTAGGCCAATGTTACCTGTCCCCTTATGTCTCTCTATGACTGCGACCTTGGCTTGGCTCTCTTTAGCGGATGGCATAAACAGGCCATCATGAACTTGTACAGCCCTCACTAGATGCTGAGTTACTAAACTCCCTTCGACATATCCGATGATGTTAGCTTTGGTTTCCGTATTTATTGAGTCTTCTGATGTTAAATGAATGGCAAAATCTGCCGGTGTTAGTTCATTAAGCACGATAGAATTGCCGATATCTTCTGATCTTGGAACTTCTGTCACCAGACGACCCTCTTCGTAGACAACAACACCATTTTTCACAACCATTCTTGGCTGGATATTTCTCAGGTTGTCAAATATAACCAAGTCAGCGTCAAAACCCGGTGCCACAGCACCTTTGGAAAGGCCAAAGCATTCGGCAGGGTTAAGGGTAACTAATTGAATAGCCTGTAAGGGATCCATACCCTTGGCAATAGCTAAATTTACAATGTAGTCAACGCTACCGTGTTCTAGTAGCTCTGCCAAGTGGTTGTCGTCTGTAACAAACATACACCGTCTGGCATTGGCTGATGTTACCGCAGGCAATAAGGCGTCCAAGTTTTTTGCTACCGAACCTTCTCGGATCATTAAATACATGCCCCTCCGGAGCCTCTCTTTAGCTTCCGACGCTGTGATACACTCGTGGTCGGTCTTTATGCCCGCTGTAGCGTAAACATTTAGGACTGTGTTATCTGCCCCTGCAGCATGACCATCAATGCGTTTTTCGTATCTGTGGGCCTGATCAAGTTTAGATACCATGGAGTCGACGCCTAAGCAAACCGAAGAAGAGTCCATGACCTCCGCCAACCCGAGCACACGAGGGTGGGTGTAATACCGCTCCAGATCGGAAGCCTCTAGAACAGCCCCTGAATTCTCAAAGGGCGTGCAAGGTACACACGAGGGTAACATGAAAAACACATCAAGGGGGAGACCCTCGGAGTCGGCTAACATATAATCAAGTCCCTGTGTACCCATAACATTTGCTATTTCATGCGGGTCAGTCACCACGGAAGTGACACCATGGGGTACTACCACCTTGGCAAACTCCCGTGGTGTGACTAGAGAAGACTCAATATGTACATGGGCGTCTATGAACCCTGGGGACACATATTGTCCAGTAAGGTCAATCTCCTTGTGTCCTGAGTATTCCCCAACACCTACAATCTTGCCTTCAAATATTGCGATGTCTGCGGTATATATTTCCAAGTTTAAAACATCCACTACATGGGCATTTTTTAGCACCAGATCCGGTTCCACTTTACCCTGTGCAGCCAGCATTTGTTGTCTCATGTGTTTCCTCATTTCCTTAGTCTATTGGAGAACAAATTTTCAATCCTCGCGGGTATATGAAAAGCGAGATACCTAAATTGCTCGATAAGCATGAAGTCAGAGATATACCGTACTCGATAACAAACAAGATACATAAAAGATATGTACGCAAGTTTTGTTACCAGTAAAGTCATATTAACCACCACCTATCAATCATCTGTGTATTCCACAAGTAATTCTACCGGTTCTCCAGCACCTATTATCCTAGAGAAAAAGTGTAGATTGTCGTTTCGTATGAACCAGTCATGTGTTTTGTCTTCCAAAAAGACATTAACACCATGCACAAGTTGTGAGTCCTCAAGAGAACAAGGACTCTTTGTGCCTGTCTCTTTATCTGTTTGTGTCAGTAGCCCGTCCATTGAGAGTATACTCCAGATACGGAGTATCCTTACCGATTGAAGCCCAAGCTCTGCAAGAGGCCGTACTGATACATTGCGCATATCGGATAGTATTAGTCTTTTTGGCTTACCCATTTGACCATCTCCTCTATCATTATTATACCATATTACACACGTATACGTCAAAGGTATCTACCTCCTTGTCCCGACTAGATTGACGGATCTTTGACACCTATGTTATGATAATACAGTTATAATGTATATCGTGCAGGGCTACTATGACACAGCCGAAGGAGGTATATTTTGTGGAAACGTACATAGTAAATACAGATGCTTCTTCACGATATGGCTCGAGCACTAAAGCACGTAAGAGGAATCTGCATCCTTCATCAATAGGTGTAGTTATTAAAAAAGGTAATGATGTAGTAGGCACATTATCCAAAAGGGTGGGAATGCAAGACTCTAACTATGCTGAATTCTTGGCCATGCATGCTGCGTGCAAGTTCTTGTTAGAACAAGGAGTGAAAAAGGTTCATTTCAATGTGGACTGTATTAACCTTTCCATTATGGCTAATCAGCACTTAGTGAGCAACAAACCAAGATTGAGAAGCATATCAAATGCCATACTCCATATGCTAGGTGAATTTGATAAGTATACCATAACTTATGTGCCAAGGAGAGAAAATGCAGAGGCACATAAAATGGCGAGATTAGCTTTCAAAGTCGTATGAAGGGCACCTCTGGATACGAGATGCCCTCTTTCTTTGTATGTATTGACCCCTAGGGTTATCCTAAGCTATAATGAGGGAGAGGTGATATTGCATGGGCTACATGTCTAAGGCTTTCAAATATGTTGTTATTGTTTCTGGGTTAAGTGTCTGTGTTTTGTTTCCAGGTAATCATATTTGGGGTGCTTCGTTTGAAGAACAGATAACAAATGTGGAAAAGGATATCGAGTCGACCAAGAAAGAACATGAAGATACGAAGACCCAACTCGATGCTCTTCGCAATCAAGATATAGGAAACAGAGGTGATTTACTGCAAATAGATGAGACGCTCACGTACACGATGAATAGAATGGGCATTTTAGAGAAGCAGATCGCCACCATGAGTCGGGATGTAGAAAGGACAGCACTCGAACTAAGATCTGTAGAGAAACGAATGGATAAAAATAGAGATATTGCCGATAATAGGTTAAGATACATGTACATGTACGGTTCTACATCCTATGTGGATTTAGTGGCAAATTCGGAAAACTTTTCCGATCTGTTGAATCGGATTGCACTGGTAAGAATGTTGGTTGATGCCGACCAAGAGGTGCTGAAACAACAAGCAGAGGACTTGGCATTGGTGGAAGAAAAGAAAAACAAGATTGAATCTAAATTGGATGAAATAAAGAAGACATCTTTATTGATGGAACGTATGAAATCTGTATTAGAAGAGGAGAAAGTAGATAAGACGAATATCTCTGTCAACCTGAAAACCAACATTGAAGATTTGGAACAAACAACAGAAGAACAAATTAAGTTACTGGCAGATCTGGCAAGGGAGAAGTCTAGGCTTATATCTCTAAAAGAAAGGGAGGAGATGGAGGCCGCTAGAGCAAGTAGTATTGCAACCAATACTGGGAAATTTCAGTATCCTTTGGAGTCAGAATATGCAATGACCTCTGATTATGGCTACAGAGTACATCCAGTCACACATGAATTAAACAAGTTTCATGCAGGTATGGACATAGGTGCCCCCCAAGGAACACATATTTTAGCTGCCGAAACTGGAGTAGTTCTTGTAGCAGGTGAACAAAGTGGGTATGGGAATGTAGTGATAATAGATCATGGGCAAGGTGTCTGGTCAGTATACGGACACATTATGAACAATGGTATTCACGTATCAGAAGGGGACCAAGTGGCTCGAGGACAGTATATAGCAGATGTGGGATCTACCGGACGATCAACTGGACCTCATCTACATTTTGAAATTCGAGTTGATGGAGAACCTACAGACCCCAAACCTTACATTCAATGAGGAGAGGAATAAGACAATATGAAAAACTTCAAATTCATTCTTAACTATTTGGCTCCGATACTAGGTCTTGGTCTAATTTTGGGACTTGCAAACACATGGTTGTACTACGCAGAGACTTCATTATCCAGTGGGTGGATCACTACTATTTCTGTAGTAACAATGGTTGCTGCAGTTGCCGTACTTGCCCTGTTGACAAAACGGAGTGGCATCAAATTTTTGCAAGCAGTGTATTGGATAGTGGCAGGAGATATACTCGGAGTTGCTATAATGGTGGGTATACTAAACATATAAAAAAGAAGGATGTAGGGTCAGACCTACATCCTTCTTTTTTATATTAAAAATTGAAAACAAAGTCAGAATCTTGTAGAGGTTCGATGTTTAGAGTCTTAACATAGCCATTGCCTTTCTTAGAGAAGAAGTCATGCTGTTTTGTCTGAGTTCGAATACCGTTCAGGACAATCGCGTTTACTTCTTCGTCAGGGAATTGCGGCTCCCGACCCAGGTTCATAAAGGCTTTATTGGCATTGTAACGAATGAAGGCTTTAACTTCGTCGGCCAACCCAACACGTGAGTACAATTCTTCAGTGTACAATTCCTCATTCTTGTGAAGAGTATTCAAAAGAACCAAGACTTCGTCATCTACCTCTTTTTGTTCACTCTCGCTCAGTTCCTCAAACAATTCTTGGGCGAGGAAACCTACATATGCACCGTGAATACTCTCGTCTCGCAAAATCAAATCGATGATTTCTCCACTATGTGTCATTTTTCCTTGTCCTGCCAAATACAATGGGTAGAAGAACCCGCTGTAGAACAGATAACTTTCTAGGAATACCGAAGCCACCATTGCCATGTAGAGATCTTTAGGGGTCTGGATGTTGTTGTAGTATTTGGATATGACACTAGCTTTTTTCTGCAAGAGAGGGTGTTGCTCAACCCAAGCAAATATCTCGTCAATAGCACTCGTATCGGCCAACGTAGTAAAAATACTGCTGTAGGATTTAGCGTGGATATGTTCCATCATACCCATAAAGCCAAGAACGGCTTTACGTTGCATTCCGTCTACATGCTCCATAATTTTGGGCATTCCGACACCACCTTGGATTGTATCCAAGAGCGTCAACCCACCCAGAACTTGCATATATGTCGATTGTTCATCATCATTTAGCGTAATCCAGGACATCTTGTCTTCGGAGAGAGGTATTTCTTCATCTGTCCAAAACTGCATAATATTTTGTTGCCAAAATGTAATTGTGAATTCGTCATCGGGTCTATTCCAGTTAACTGCCTTAGCCATTAGTTTACCTCCTCAGTGCTCTTACTCGGATTAAACCGAGCAAGAGACACAATCATCGATTCCCAGATTTTTGGTACGTGTGTAATACAATGCTTTTAGTCCCTTTTTAGCCGCGTACAGATAGTAACGACTTAGGTCCCTAGTCGAAATATCACTGGTCACGTGCAGGATTGTAGAAATTCCTTGGTCAATATGCTTTTGCATTTCCGCTACCAAGTCAATGACCTTAAACTGCGACATGTTGTAGGCAGACTTGTAGAAGAACATATTATCTGCAGACAGGTATGGCATAGGGTAGTGAGTTGTAGAGTTTGCGTATGTTCTGGTCTCAATTTGCTCTACTACCGGCATAGTACTTGGGGTAGCATTTTGCAGATACGAAATACTACCTGTTGGAGCAACAGCAAGTCTGTAAGCATGGTAGAGACCATATTTTTTCACGTCTGCAGCCAGTCTTTCCCAATCTTCTGGGGTTGGGATGTGCATACCTTCGAAAAGAGATGCTACTTTATCTGTACGCGGTGAGTGGTCCTCTTTATATTGTTCAAAATAAGTTCCTTTTGCATACTCGGATCTTTCAAATCCACGGAAAGTCTCGCCTTTATCTCGAGCGATGTGCATACTTTTTTCAATTGAATAGAAGTTTACAGCCGCGAAAAAGACACGAACAAAGTCAATGGCTTCATCACTCTCATAAGCGATTTTGTTCTTCGCCAAGAACCCGTGGAGGTTCAATACCCCAAGTCCTACAGAGTGTAACTCTTTGTTAGCTTTAGCCACTCCAGGTGCATTTGTGATGTTGGACATGTCCGAAACAGCTGTTAGGGCAATCATACCCTCGTACACCGTTTCTTTAAGTTTTCTGCGTTCCATCACATTTACGATATTCATTGAAGCCAAGTTGCAACTGATGTCTCTGTTAATGATATCTTCATACCCATAGTCTGTAATTACAGATGTTTCTTGAAGTTGGAAAATTTCAGTACAGAGGTTGGACATCTTAATGGTGCCCAAGTCTTTCAATGCGTGCACTTTGTTAGCGTTGGAACGATTCATGATGTATGGATAGCCGGACTCTAACTGAGTCATCGCTATCTTAGTCAACATATCTCGAGCGCTCATCACGACACGTTTTTTGACTTTCTCGTTAGACAGCAAGTCCTCGTAAACTTCATCCATGTCCATATCATCCATATGTTTGCCATAAGCTTCGTACACGGAATGTGGTGCGAATACATGCAGTGGTTTGTTTTCCTCGGCGAGTTTGTAGAAGATGTTTGGAACAATCAAACCGATAGATAGGGTTTTGATACGGATTTTTTCATCGGCATTGATCTTTTTACTATCCAAGAATTCCAAAACATCCCATCCAAAAATGTTGTAGTAGGCAGCACCGGATCCTTTTCGTTGTCCGCCTTGGTCTACATATGAGAAGACATCTTCCATGAGTTTCATTACAGGCATGATGCCTTTCGCCGCGCCTTGTACCCCTTTTACATCTTCGCCACGTGCCCGAAGCTTAGACAGATTTACAGCCACACCACCACCAATTTTTGACAGCTGCATACATGTGCCGATGATATGTTGGATTGAGTTGATTGTATCGTCGACTTCCAAGAGGAAGCAGGAAACCAGTTCTCCACGGTGTTTACGACCAGCATTGAAGAATGTTGGTGTAGCGGGTTGTAGACGTTGTTCCATCATAGAGTCGACGAGTATCTCAGCCACGGATACGTCTCCACGAGCTAAGTGAAGAGATGTAGCCGCTACACGATCTGCATAATCCTCAAGTTGTTGTGAGTGATCGTTTGTATCCATGGAGTAATCCTTATAGAACTTGGATATAGCCATGTAAGACTCAAAAGAAAAATCGTGGTCGTGTGCTCTTTCAAAAATGCCAACAACATTGTGTTTTTCGTACTGGCTAACGAAGTTCTCGTAGTAGCCCTCGCCGATCATGTAGTTGATCTTACTTTCCAAGTCTACGAAGGCCTTTGTTTTTTGAGCCACGAACTCCTTATATGCCACAACAGCTTCCTTATCTTTATCCAGCCTGTAAAACCCGTCAGGGCCACGTTGGGTTAACTCATTGTTCAACACTATGTGCTTCATCGATTGTCTTCATCCCTTCTAGGAAATTTAATACATCTTTTTGTCTTCCGGATAATTCAAACTTCGAAATAACAGGTACACCGTACTGGTTCGATATTAGGTCAGCACTTCTGGCAAACATATCTCCCCAGTTCTTGTTCCCACTTGCGGAAACACCTCTCAAGTATGCCGAGTTGTCTCTCAAGAATTTTTGCACCTTTTCTGGGATTTGTCCAAACCCTGTTGTATATGTGACCAAGACGAAGGGCTCTTTAACCTCCACCATCTCAGATATCTCTACATATCGAACATCTAGTTTTTTCATGAACCGACGAACATTGCCGGTTTTGGAGTGGTAGACTACCAGCATAACTTGTCCTCCTCGTCTTTTTGAACATAATACATACCAGGGATATGTATATACAGCCCACTATTATAGTGGGTATACCAACCATAACTGGTGTTATATGGAACTTGTCCAATATAGAGGTGTATAGAACTGATATCAATTCACCCTAGACATGACCTTTCATAAGAAGGTATAGCTGTCTATATTCGCATGATGATTGACTTTAGATACAGTAATTATACATACTTCCATATGACTGTTTTATAATTGTATCACATATACAGGAATATTGTCAATACATGCACATACCTCTCTCTCGGTACACTCTTGATATATTCTTTGTAAAAAGTCTGGAGTATCCCTGTGTATCCACATAACACTTGACAGAGATTAACTCAAGGTGGTATATTGGTTATACAAATGCAACATTTTGTAAGTTTGATGTTATCCAATGGGAGAAGTTCCAGAAGGGGTGTGTCGATATGGATGTTTCAGTCGATGTACATGAAGGTGCATGGATACTAGGCGAAGACACCAGACAGGACGCGAACATCATTGGATTTGTGACACATGTAAACGATGGTACACAAGAGGTCAGTATATTTGTGGTAGAATCAGACGTAGACACATTGATACACAATGTGGCAGTTGTCAGACTTGAAGATATTGTGACTCTGGGTCTAGAACCGATTAGCTACTTGGGCGAAGTCCAAAATCTCATAGACATGGCACTGGATGAGCGGAATGAACAGTGGTTTTTACAGTTGTGTCAGCTAATGAAAAAGATGCAGGGATACACCTAGAGGTGCGTCCCTGCATCTTTTACTTTGTCTAGTATGCTCTTTGAGTACTTGCTTACAGGAGTGCCGTTTGTACGTACATAAGAGCGCATCCCACCTTGCCCCCTGTTGTAAGCCGTTAGAACTTTATGCCAATCCTTATAACCTGCGAATTTGTCACCATCGCCATAATACAAATACTGAAGATATGTAGCCGCTAACGTGGTGCTGTACTGCACATTGGAGAGCTGAGACTCATCCCATTTCACTTTTGCGAGAGCTGCTAGTCCGGGCCCCGTATCGTCAGGCATAATTTGTGCAATACCTTTGGCATTAACGTAATGTGTTATAGTGCCATATCTGTTCTTCCTAGGTATATTAGGCCCCACGGCATCGGAATCAAAATGGGACTCTTGTCTAAACATCTCTACAATCAATAGAGGCTCGATATTTCTGTTCCTACATACCATGATGATATGACGTATTTCTTCTTTTGTTAATTTGCCACCTGCTACTCCAAATAAGAAGACAATTTCTTCGGCATGCGGATCAACATCCTCTTTTTCCTTGCTGGCATCAGCATCCACATTCTCCGATACTTCTAATTCCTGCTCCTTAAAATTCAAAGAGAGATATAAACTAGCTATCGATCGAAATGTGTAGGATTCTTCTTGTACAACATCCGGAGACTCGGCTTTTGCAACAATCTGGTGTGTGACCAACCCGAGGATCAGAGTAGCAACGATAAGATAAGACCATGAAGAACGACTAGTACATAATTTCACACAAATTACCTCCACATACATATTATATATATTATAAGATGATTATAATATGTCTGTATGTGGAGGTCAATAATTGGAACTTAGATATATGTGGTTAGATGATAGTACTTTATGTCTGCCGGTTCTGATTTGACACCATACGAAGAAAGATGATCAGCCAACCACACTCGGACATCCTTCATGTTTTTATTGAGCCCGACAAGCACATCATGGGTGACGATACCTATGATCAGGAATTCTTCATCCGCATTGCAGGACTCCTCAGACTTCCCAATGGCTGTGCCCCTATATGTTCGTATCCAATTGTCTCGTCTAACCTGACTTGCGAGATATTGTTGCATATAATGTATCTCTAAAGATTCCCTCTGTATTGTTGTACGGCATAGCACAGCTCTCTCAAAACCCTCTTCTGATAAATATGACATCCCTCGTATTTCTAAAGTATCAGCATCTGCACCCACAAGTGCTAGCAGATCTGTGTCTGATAAGGAGTCAAATATGGTTTTGCAGTCTATACGGACGCCTACCACATGATTCTCTGGACTAAACATCATCATCCCTCCAATTGTATGTATGTGTATTAAACCATACAACGACTATAAGACACAAGTATGTGAAGAATTGACCCCCATCCCTTGGGTGTGGTATAATAAATGTACACATGGTGTAATAAATGTTGAGGAGTGTTGAAGATGAATGGATTGACGCGCAATATTGATATTGACGAAGTGTATAAGGAGATGATTTTTCCAGTGTTTGGATCACAAGAGATTGATCTTACCACTGAAGAATTTGAGTTTCTCACAGAGGACACACGCGACCCACACTTCGCGATACTGACGAAAATGAACATGGCCGTACGAATGGGTCTCTTCCCGATGTACACTGAGGTCTACACTGAATTGCGCGACCTGTTGAGTGCAGAAACGTCTTTCACTGAACCCGGCAAGCAATTCGATTTCCAGTATGACAGAAACAAAATGATTGATTTTCAATACATTGACTTCCGAGAAAAACAAAAACAAATGTATCACGTGATGTATTTGTTGGACAAGGGTTTGGTTATCTCCACTAAGCTGGCCTTACCAGCTCGCACCGATGAGGATGTTGAAAAAGTATCTTGGTCGGAACTGGTAATCAACGGCAAGTCTTACAATGTAGAAGATGCGGACGAAGATTTTCGACATAAGTTCTCTGACATGATGCACCAGCATCCATTCAACCCATCATAATATGAAAGAGGCAGTGTCATACAGACACTGCCTCTTTTTTGTTGTAAGATGTATGGACCAGCATTTCCGTCAACTTATCTCTACTTATATACTTTTCTTTTAACAATTCAGACGCGATGGCCTCAACCACATCGTAATGCATATTTATCAGATCCTTGGTCTCGGCATACAGACTTTCTCGCAAGTTTTTGACTTCTTCTTGTATGAGCGCATTGTATTCGTTGATCTGATCCACGAATAGATTAGGCAGATTGTCCGACATTCCATACTTACCTACGTAGGCGTGCAATAACCGGTTTGCTTCCTGTATATCCCCCGCAGCTCCTACAGTATAATCTCCATCGGTTAACAATTCTTCTACTATTCGGCCTGCAAGTAGAACCCGCACTTTGTTTTTTATGTCACTTCTACGTGCTAGTAAGTTATCATTTGTACTAGAGGCCATGTGGCCCAGAGATTGACCATAAGGTGTGACCGTTACATATGCCACAGATTCCGCACCTAACTTATCCACGAGTACTTGAACAGCAGTATGACCTGCTTCATGATATGCTACTAGTTTCAGATCTGAATCTGACAAAGCTTCATTTCTTTTCAAACCTGCTACATGTCTAATCATAGATTCTCGCAGAGAAACAATATCAACTTTCTCTTTCAAATCTTTATGTGCTATCACCTTGGAGTCTTCAATTATTCGTTCAATATCTGCACTGCTTTTTCCTCCAGTCAGTCTAGCCAATTCCTCTACGTATACGGGGTGCAACACTTCGTCTTCAAAGACATCTTTCCACTTATTAAGATACATGGTCACAATCGAGTTGCGATCTTCTTTGTTCGGATTTGGCATGTATATGTGTTTGTCGAATCTACCGGATCTAGTCAGTGCTGGGTCCAAAGATTCCAACAGATTTGTAGCCGCTATAAACAGGACTTGGTCTTCCACTTCGAATCCATCCATTGCTGTAAGCAACGTGTTCAAAGTTTGATTAAGCTCTACCACAGTCCTTTTTTCTCTTTTTGATCCTATGGCATCTATCTCATCAATAAATAAGATGGCTTTCCCTTTGTCCTTGGCGCCCTTTTTTACCTCTTTTAACACTTTATTGAGTCTTTTACTGCCACTCCCTACGAATTTATCTTCGATCTGTGCTGCAGAGATGTGGAAGAATGGAATGTCGCTTTCTCCTGCTACCGCTCGTGCACACAAGGTTTTGCCATTTCCTGGGGGTCCATACAATAGTACACCCTTCGGAGGGCGAACCGAGTATCTTTCGTATTCTTGGGGATGAGTCAACATATGGACAACAGACTGTAGCTCATCTTTTACATACGGATAGCCTGCCACGTCTTTTAATGTAGTTTTTTCCTCATCTGCTTGTGCCACTTTTATATCCTCGGTAAACATGTGTGACATACTTTTGAACAAGAGCAACATAATCAGGATCATGAATACACTTGGCAAGTACGTCATGACAGATGTGACTTGGGATGCAAAAGAAGTCTTCGTCTCTAGGCGTATGTTGTGTTCAGCCAGTTTTTTATATACGTCCGTATTGAAAGAAAAATACATCGATGGGTACTTAGTCACGTATTTAGTGCCATCAATAGAATACCGGAGCAGTCTATCCTTCTCATAGTCATAGATATATTCTATATGAGATATTTTGTCTGTATTTAGTATGTTGGTAAATTCTGTAATACTTTGCTGTTTGTACTTGGCTTCATTAAAGGTCTCGCTTACCAACGCAAAGCATATGGCAAACACTCCCACTAAGGCCACCATTGTATAAATAAGTAGTTTGTGTTTTTTCACGATGTTCTTCCTTTCTGTTGTGAGTATATACATTTTATCATACAGCAACAGTATAGCTCAAGGAAGGGGACAAAGTATTGACGAAGACAGCTTATGATCTTAAAATGGATTATGTCAGGAGGGATAGACAGGATGGATATACACACAGTTTATACGCATGTGCAAAGAGTGTTCTTGGCTTGTCTTCACGATATGAACGACTACTTGGAGACATTACACTCACAAGAAGACCATATTCTCAAACGGGATGCCCTGGCAGAGGATCTAGAAGTATCAGGGAGTGGAAAAAGTAAGAAGGAAAGATTCTTAGTGTTCCTTGGAATACACGGGGGAAGTACAATGACTAGGGACAGGATAGATATACTGTCTGAGATAGACTACCATGACCATTATATTGAACACTTAATACATCAAAATTTCCAACGTCGAAAGAGGATTAAGGGACAACTGGATTGGTTGAGGAAGACCATAGACACTATGCGTGAACATCATCAAGAAGTGAGAGTGTATATTGCTAATCATATGAAGGGGAAATCGCGAGAGGAAAACATTGACTTACTGGTACTAACAGGAGCAGAAGAAAAGATGAACACATTGTTTGATAACAAGAACATGATAATTGCTGAGACAGAAGCGTTGCTATCATACTTGGAAAGAGAAATACGGAGGCAAGGCGATGATATATAGTACTGTACAAGTTCCTGTTTTATTGACGCCTCCATTTGGTATGTGCTATAATCAAATTGAGTCATCACTTTTTAGGATGACGACGCAATACACTCACTACATTTTTCAGGCTGTAATACGCTAAAAACGCTATTCTTGTGCTAAGAAACACTAATAGTCCGTATAAGAAAAAAAGCTTGGTGTAGTATTGCCAAACATCGGGAAAATAAAATGTGTGAGGCACCGCCAAGATGAGAGCTACCCCCAGCACTGTAATACGGAGGAGAGCCTTTCTACGGTCAAGACCAAACAGCCAGAAGAAAAAGAAGTGTATGATATCAAATAACACTCCGATGTAGTAAAGAATGCTATTCACATACAACTGGTGGGATCGTCTCAAATCGTTGATACGTGTAAAAATGTATGTCGAATGGAGGGCGAATTTGCCTGACCACACGATTGCCAGAGACGAAATAGATCCTAGTTCTTCTCTGCTCAGATCTGCTACGTGAGGAATGTGGATCTCTGGTTCCGGAGGAGTAGGTTTACTTGTTGCTTTGGTCGTTGAAATTTCTTCTTCATTTTCACGAGATAGGTCATAATCTCGACGACAGACGGGATTTGAGAGCACTCTATACGCTTCCTGCAGTTCTACAAACAACTTCGTCGTATCTTTATTTTGATTCACATCTGGATGCAATAATTTACTTTTACTTTTATACGCTGCGCGTAATTCTTCTGCCGTCGCACTATTAGTTACACCTAACACGACATAGTAGTCTTTCATCGTGATACACCTCCCACATTGTACCTTATACTACAATTATAACACACAGAAGGGTTTACCCGCAAGGAATTGGGGGATTGTAATGGGCTTGTTAAAAAGAACTTTCTGGGATGTAGTAGATTCTATGTTTAGGCCAAAGAAATATGCAAAAAGGAAAAAAGGGCGACAAAACGTGAAGAAAGGTCTGACTGGAGAAAAGATAACAGTCAAAGAATTGAAGTCCCTGGGTTTTGGGGACTGCACACTGCATGATATAATCATTAGGGATTCAAAGACAGGAAAAATGGCTCAGTTGGATGTAGTCGTGGTCACCAGAGACGAGATAGCCATTATCGAGGTAAAGACCCAAAACTTCCATACAGTGAAGGGATCTGTGACCAGTGAGGACTGGACACTTGTTTATGGAAAAGGATCGATGTTCAAATCTGGTAACATATACAGCCAAGTAGACAGACAACGAAAAGCCTTACGTAATGTGCTCAACAAGCACAATATAGCCTTGCCTATTAGGTCATATATTTTGGTGCGTAGTGACAATACTGTGAGAGTGCAGGTAGAGGGGCTTCAAGAGTCAGGAGTCCAATTAGTTCAGAGTGCACGTATGGCGGCACCAAGAGGAGACAAGAGACCACACAAACTCGCGCTAAGGGTTCTTGAAGATGAGAATAGAAAAAACACATTCGTACGACGATATCACAGCAAGTAGGTTAGATGGAGGAATAGATATGTATTATGAAGAGGTTTATGGAGACTTGTTGAAAGAAAATATGTCTGAGTTTTTCTTATGTCATACTGTCAGTGTTGATTGCGCAATGGGCGCCGGGATAGCACGAACCATAGTTTCCCGTTTTCCTGGTGTTCGTTCCTATTGTAAATCCCTTGACCCCTCCATAGGGGATGTGATCCTGTTTGAGGGTGTATACAACTTATTCACTAAAAAGAACTTTTGGAATAAACCGACGCTAAGCAGTGTGGAAAAATCCTTGGTTACTTTGCGCAATACAATGGTGGCCTCTCAGCAGGCCAAGGTGGCCATGCCTCTAATCGGTTGTGGACTAGATAAGCTAGCGTGGAGGGATGTTTCTGCTATCATAAAAGAGGTATTCCAAGATACGGATATACATGTGCGTGTGTATCATTACCAAGTTAAGTGAGGAATATGCAATGACAATGCCATCAGGTAGAGGTGCTCCGATTAGCAAGTACGATAAATACATGGGGGAGGTAGAGCACATTAAGGTGTGCTCCTCCCAAGGGTGGCCGGCTTTAGATAGAAGGCTGTTGGAAGAGAACATGAAGCATCTCAATTTCGTCAAATGTCCACATACATACTCTTTTCATTTCACAGATAAGTGCAGTTATTATGTAGTAATATTTAGTGTCCGAGGAATGAAGTACCATGTTTGTTGCAGAATTTCCAAAACACGTACCGACCCAGAGTACTATGTTAATGGTACTCGTCTAGGCTCTGGCAAAAGGGACAAGTATGTGGTGGAAAGTATAGACAGCATCTTACGCCGAGTTCTGTATGCTGTCAGTAGACAAATAAATACACGTATATAATAAAAAGACCCCTTTGTATGTTTGGGGGTCTTTTTATTTGCTCTAGTTTTGTGTGTGTACCTCCTTTGGTTTATTAGTCCATAGCATTTTATGTCTCTCTGCATAATACAAATACTGCCTTGGGTTTATGACTAGCAGTTCCCATTCATAGTCGCATCCAGTGCCTTCATATGGCCCAACTAGAATACAACAATGGATAGAAAACAACTAGACAGAAACTCTAGGTGTACCCGGATCATACAGAAATCCACTAATACATGGCTACACTCCTCTAGAATCTATCTTTACTCTTATTGTACAGTATGGACAGGCTAGTGGTCAATAGTCTTTGAACAAGAGGTGTGCAACTATTGACATGATATCTAGAGCAGGGTATAATAAAGTTAATCTATAAAGGAGGTATTTTTATGCCAAAAAAATTAATGACAGTCGTAAAACATAGAGGATCCCAGTCTTTAACCGATGGGACTAACACATATTCGATACCAGACACCCAAACAGGGGTTGCCGAACTAGATCAATTTTGGCTGGTTGAAATGCAAAATGGAGACGTGACAGCTCTCCTTTTGGAGACGTCAGAAGAAGGTGTTGTAGTATACGAAGGAGATCAATTGGTGCAGTACACTCTAGGCGAATCGATGACAGTGGATGACCAGCAAAACGTTGAATCGGAAGTCCGGGAAGAAATAGAAAGATCACAACGACTGCAAGATCTGAACCAATCTGCCACGATACTTCGCGATGTGTCTGCCATTGGTCCATATGAGTATGTACTGGATTCAGGAAATGTGATCCATACAGACAGCAAAATCGTACAAGGTAACTTGGTGAAGACTTGTCCCGAGTATGACTTAGCATATGTGCTCCCAGTGGATCGGAAGATTTTAAAACAAATGGTAGAAACGAATTACCCAGTGTCTTACTCTGTTGAGCAGGGTATCGTTACCCTCATGGATGGTCATTCTATCCACATAAATGAGAACGATTTGATTGAGACCTTCCCAGATATTTCTGTTGTGGCCACACATGCAGGAGATATGGAGGTGACAGGAGTAATCTCAAGCAAATACATTAAAGGAAACCCTGAAGTTCATGTAGGAACACACTCAGGTGCATATGAGATAGACCCAAGGAATCATAAGCTAATCACCCCTGTCATGAGCTACAACATGCCGAACACCTTGGTTAATAAAACCTCCTATAACTTCGGAGCCGTGACATATGAAACTTTTGTACAAAGCGTAGCCAGCTATGTGGATAGTGTCGCAGAATACTACACTTGGGAGGATATAGAAGATACATTGTTGCAAGAATACACAAACTTCGATGGACAACCTATAACATTAAATGTGTATGATAGGCTGGATATTTTAGAGGCACTGAAAGTAGAACAAGAGGCCTCCCAAACTCCCACCATACGAGGCATATAAAAAAGAGGGTCCCAGATGGGACCCTTTTTTTTTATTCATCTTCAGAGACAATGGTAGAAACAGTAACAACTTTTGAGTTACCGCCAAGTTGTATCAATCTAACGCCTTGGGCATAACGACTGTATTCGGTGATTCCTTCAATCGGTTGTCGGTTGATTTCGCCACCACCTGTGACGATTACAATCTCATCATCAGAGTGTACGACTTTCAGACCCACCAGAGCTCCTTTTGAATTTTCTGTGTGGGTGGTTCGAATTCCACGTCCACCGTGTCTTTGCAGTCTGTAGTCACTTAATTCAACTAGTTTTCCGAACCCGTCTGCAGTAACGACCACGATCTTATCCTTGTTGGTGTTAGGTGACAAGATATCTGCGTCGACTACACTATCTCCGATGTTCAAGTATATGCCTAGCACGCCATAAGAATCTCTAGGCATAGGGTCTAGCCATGCTTCTGGGAATCGGATAGCATTACCTTCGCCAGTACATAACAAAACCTCTTCCTCCTTGCGCAATGGCAAAACTGTCTTGATAGTGTCTCCCTCACGTATATTCATCGCATTGAGACCTGTTTTAGTGATGTTGTCAAAGTCGGAAATGCTGATTTTTTTGATATAACCTTTAGTTGTCACAAGCAACACGTAATCAACCTCAGGTGTGATAGGCACGATGGCTTGTATCTTGTCCTTCATCTCTCGTTCCAAGAGACTACCTATCTGCGTACCTCGTGAAGATTTAGATCTATCAGGGATCTCGTAAATCTTCAATTTGTACGACATGCCTGCACTAGTGAACAGCAGAACTGAATCACGTGTAGAAGCATTGAAGATTTGTGTCACAAAATCTTCGTCTTGTAGCTTTGTCATCGCACGTCCCTTGTGACCGCGCTTCTGTTTTACAATGCCTGACTCCAGGGATCTCTTGATATATCCTCCATGAGTCACTGAAACCAACACTTTTTCATCTGGAATGGTCTCCAAAATCTCCTCTTCCGTAGATGTTTTTTTCTTAGTTGTGATTTCAGTCCTACGCGCATCGCCGTAACGATTGCAGAATTCATCTAGTTCTTCCCTAATTACTGCCAACACATTTTGTCTGCTAGACAGAATATGGGTATATGTTTGTTCTAAATTTCTTTTATCTGTCATTTCTTGAACAAGTTTGTCTTTTTCCATGCCTGTCAAACGAGCAAGACGCAGATCGACAATAGCTTGTGCTTGTTCATCGCTGTAGCCATATGCACTCTTCAGATTTGTTTTTGCTGCATCTGTATTAGCAGAACCCTTGATCCGTTGAATGACATCATCGACGTTTTGCTGAGCAGACAACAAACCTTCCAAGATGTGTATACGTGCACGTACATTTGCCAAATTAAAGTGAGTACGGCGGGTTACTACTTCCGCTTGGTGGTCAAGGTATGCTTGCACCAGGTGCTTCAAGTCTACAACCATAGGACGACCTTTGTCCAGTACCAAGAATTTAGACGAGAATGTGGTTCTCATGCTAGTGGACCGCATGAGTTGCTCAACAATGACGTTGACATGGGCATCACGTTTCAATTCAATTACCACTCGGATACCGGCTTTGTCTGATTCATCTCGCAGATCTGTAATACCTTCTACCTTCTTTTCCCGAACCAGTTCAGCAATCTTTGTAATCAACGATGCCTTGTTACACATGTATGGAAGTTCTGTCAATACGATGTTGGTTTTGCCACCTTTGAGTTCCTCTGTTGTCCACCGAGCCTCAATGATGACGTTACCTGTACCACTCTTGTAGATGGATTCCAAAGCGTCTCCGTTTGTTACAATCGCCGCAGTAGGGAAGTCTGGTCCACTTATGTAGCGTAATAGGTCATCTACAGTGTATTCTTCGTTACTGTCGATGGCATGGAAGATGGCACCTTTTACTTCATTCAGATTGTGTGGGAACATGTTTGTGGCCATACCGACTGCGATACCTTGCACACCATTTACTAGCAAGTTTGGAAGACGGGCAGGCAACACAACAGGTTCATGCTCCTCACCATCATAGTTAGGAACCATATCGATGGTGTCCTTATTCATATCCTTCATCATTTCAAGTGCGAGAGGTGACATACGAACCTCAGTATACCTCATAGCAGCCGCAGAATCGCCATCAATGGAGCCAAAGTTACCATGTCCATCTACGAAAGGATAACGGAGGGAAAATGGCTGAGCCATACGGACCATAGTACCATATACTGCAGAATCACCGTGCGGGTGGTACTTACCGATTACTTCTCCTACAATCCTCGCTGATTTTTTGTGGGGTTTGTCAGGAGTTATTCCGAGTTCACTCAATGCAAATAATACACGGCGGTGAACTGGTTTGAGTCCATCACGTATATCTGGCAACGCCCGACTAGCGATTACACTCATAGCATATTCTAGAAATGAAGATCGGACTTCCTCAACGATATCTAAATCAATCACGTTACTTTTTAAAGTCATACTTTATCCTCCCCAAGCATAGTTAAACATATCTTAATTATAGCACTAGCATGTGTATACTGTCAACATATATACATGCTAGTATTGCCTCGCATATCCCACCAATGGTATAATTATAAAAACATTATGTGGAGGTCGTATGCATGCGTAGTAGTTTAAATCGTGTAAGGCGTATAAGCCATGAATATCCTGAATCTGATAAAAAAGGACCACCAGTGCAACACAAACGTTCCACCACCATCATATTCATCCTATCTCTCATTGTTCTGTTAATAGGTACATATGTTTGGTCTGTAAATAGGACCACCTATGAGAACATACGCATAAAAGAGAAAAAGATCGTAGAAATTATAAATAACAAGGAGTTAACAACTAATCATGTTTGGATGGTGGAAATGGAAAGCAGTGTGTTGGGCAATAGGACAGAGCTTGTTGTAGATGAAAAATTATTTGACCGTTATTCAGTGGGTAAATCCCTGAATGTAGAGTTGAAAAATGGTCATGTATTGACTGCAACAGAGTAGTTAAGGAGCCTCAGCTCCTATGTCACTTGCGTGAATATATGGTAAATGTGTGTGGGAGGGTATTTCTTGCATCCAAGATCCCTTCCACTTTTTGTATTTCATTCCAGTCATCGAAATTGACGACAGGAAAGAAGGTATCTCCTTTGAAGGATGCGTTGATCTGCGTGATGTATAAACGATCTGCATATGGTAGAAACAGTGAATACACCTGTGCTCCCCCAATTATAAATACTTCTTCTTCCGAACTGCGTAATGCGTCCAGCAAAAGAGCGAAATCGCTATATAGCTGCACACCTTCTATATTAACACTTGTGCTAGACAGAACAATGTTCTCTCTCCTTGGCAGAGGTTTACCTAAGGAGAGGAATGTGTTTTTTCCCATAACAACCTTTTTACCCAGCGTTACATCCCGGAAATACTTTAGATCCCCCGGTAGATGCCAAGGCATTTTATTTTGCAACCCGATCACACCATTGTTATCCATGCATGCGATAAGTGATATCATATGCCTACACCGCAACAGGGCCACGGATGGCAGGGTGATGTGTGTAGTTGTGAAGCGTGATATCATTGACCGAAAAGTCAAATATGGACTGCACAGACTCATTTAATTCTATGGTTGGTAAAGCATAGGGTTCTCTCTCTAATTGTGTTTGTATTTGGTCCAAGTGATTTACATATATGTGTGCATCGTTTATATTGTGCACGAATTCACCTACCTGAAGACCTACATGTCGTGCAATCATGTGTGTTAGAAGCGCATATGATGCTATATTGAAAGGTACTCCTAGAAATACATCTCCACTACGCTGTTCTAGTAGACACGACAACTTTCCATCTGCAACATAAAATTGAAACGATTTGTGACATGGAGGAAGGGCCATTTTGTCTACATCACCTGGATTCCAAGCATCTACAATGTTGCGTCGAGAATTAGGATCCTTCATCAGCATATCCAGAGATGTTTGGAGTTGATCAATGTATTCTACTTGTTGAGTATCATTGTTGAAATGCCTTCTTTTTCTCCACTGGGCACCATAGACCTCTCCAAGTTCTCCCCATCGAGCAGCAAAATCTGCGTCAGTTAGTATTCGTTTTTCAAATTTCTTTTTTTCACCTTGGACAATCGCAGCAAAGGCTGGATCAGACAAACGAAGACCGTAGTTTGTCATGTCTGGACCTATATACTCGGGGCTCTGGGTGTATTTTGCAAAAGGCCAGTCTGTCCATATCGGGTTATTATGTTCGAGAAGATACCGAATGTTGGTATCACCTTTAATAAACCAAAGTAGTTCCGTCAGTATATTGGGGAAGTACACCCTCTTGGTAGTGAGTAAAGGGAACCCTTTCGTGAGATCAAACCGCATTTGATGTCCAAACACAGACAATGTGCCCACACCAGTTCTGTCTCCTTTACGATTCCCTTCAGCCAATATGCGGTTACATAAATTGAAATATTCTAAGTCTGCTTGATTCATTTGTACCTCCATATATATGTGATGTAAATTACATACTGTATTATATCACTACTATTCTGTATGTGTCAACTAGTCGACTATATATATGAGCGATAGCACTTTGCCAGACGATTAGGACAAACATTCTATTGACACATATAATGTATGTTGAGTTATAATGTACATACATGAGATACACATACCACGAATATCGGAAGGGGTTCAATACCATGGAAACAGGACAAACTATTTTTTATTCATTCCCATCTTGCAATCACTCGCGTCAAGTACGAGAATGGCTGAAAGTAAATAAGGTAGGTTACGTAGAACGTAAAGTATTGCGGGAGCCTATTGGCAGGGAAGAAATACTTGGGATTCTGCGGTTAACTACAGAAGGTTTTGATGAGATTGTTTCGGAGAAAAATTTTAACAGCGGAGACATCGCCGAGTCTATGGAAGACTTGAAAATCAGTCAGCTGATGGACTTCATTTGTGAGAACCCTAGTCTTCTGAAAAAGCCTATCCTCATTTACGAAGGCAAACTAGTAATCGGGTGGAATAAAAATAAATATAGAGAGATTTCAATGTCTATGAATAAATAAGACCTCCATTAGGAGGTCTTATTTATTTTCTACGATCAGCTTGATCATTGTCTTATCTTCCCCATCCAACTCTATGTCCATAAAAGCTGGTGTAATCACTAGGTTATACCCACTTGGAGCGACATATCCTCTAGCTATAGCTACCGCTTTTATTGCCTGGTTTATTGACCCTGCCCCAATCACATGTATCTCCACATACTTATTTGTTGTGAATTCTCCAGCTATTGCTTTTGCCACATTATTAGGATTAGATTTTGCTGAAACTTTTAGTATGCTGGACATAAGAAATCCCCCTATGCTATGTTTTAAATTCAAACTAATTATAGCACAGGGGGATGTAATTGTCAAGGATGTGGACTAGATGTCGAGTTCTATACCTAAATCAGCATTCGCTTCGATAAACGCTCGTCTAGGTTCAACATTTTCTCCCATCAGTTCTGAGAATACTTGGTCTGCCAACACAGCATCTTCCATAGTCACACGATACATAACTCGTGTGTTAGGATCCAATGTAGTTTCCCACAGTTGATCTGCGTTCATTTCTCCGAGACCTTTATAACGTTGGACGTTAACTGTAACCTTACGTTCAGCTGAGAGTCTTGCCACGATTTCATCTCTCTCAGTCTCACTGTAGGCATATTCCACATGCTTTGCCTGCATGACCTTAAACAATGGCGGACGAGGAATGTATACGTAGCCCGCATCAATAAGTGGTCTCATGTATCTGAACAAGAAAGTTAGCAACAACACCCTAATGTGCTTACCATCCACATCGGCGTCTGTTAGTAGTCCCAAAGTATGGTATCTCGCTTTGGATAAATCGAAGTCTTTGCCAATACCGGTACCCATTGCAGTAACGATGGCCCGCACTTCTGCATTTCCAAGGATTTTATCCAGTCGCGCATGTTCTGTATTAAGGATTTTTCCTCGGATAGGAAGAATCGCTTGGAAGTGTCTATCTCGACCTTGTTTAGCTGAACCTCCTGCCGAGTCACCTTCTACAATGTACAATTCGCTAATGGAAGCATCTTTCGATGTGCAGTCCGCCAGCTTCCCAGGCAATGAACTAACTTCCAACGCGTTTTTACGTCGTGACACCTCACGTGCTTTTCTTGCTGCTTCTCTAGCCCTTGCAGATGTCAAACATTTCTCAATAATCTTTTTCGCGTCTTTAGGATGAGTATCCAAGAACAAAGCAAAGGCTTCGTAAAACGCATCAGACACTGCACCACGAACCTCGCTGTTACCTAATTTTGTTTTTGTTTGCCCTTCGAACTGAGGCTCGCGAACTTTAACGGATACAACTGCTGTCAGACCCTCGCGAACGTCATCACCACTTAAACTGGAGTCTTTCTCCTTGAGAATGTTCAGCTTGCGTGCCTGCTCATTTATAATACGTGTCAACGCGGCCTTAAATCCAGCCTCGTGTGTACCACCTTCTCCGGTGTTGATGTTATTCACATACGAGTAAACCTTGTCATCGCTGTAGGATGTTGTGTATTGTAAGGACACTTCTACATCAACATCGTTCCGATTGGACTGATGGTAGAACACATCATCATGGATTTTCTCTTTATTGTTATTCAGATACGCCACGTATTCCTCAATACCGCCATCGTACTTGAATACTTCTTTTTGCCCAGATCGCATGTCAGATAATTCGATAGAGATTCCCTTGTTCAGGAACGCTAGCTCCCGAATGCGACGTTGCAGGATTTGATAGTCATACACTGTGGTTTCTGTGAAAATGGTCGGATCCGGCCAAAATACCACTGTAGTCCCTGTGGTTTCCAATTCCACATCGCCAGTCACACTGAGGGAATTTTGTGGAACTCCCTTAGCATATTCTTGTTCATAGACCTTGCCATTTTGGCGTACTGTGACATGCAGCTTAGTGGAAAGAGCGTTAACAACAGAAGCCCCGACCCCGTGAAGACCACCGGACACCTTATATCCTTCCCCTCCGAACTTACCACCAGCATGGAGAACTGTGAACACTGTCTCGACAGATGACAGTCCTGTTTTTGCATGTACGCCTACTGGAATACCACGCCCATTGTCTCGTACCTCAATACTGTTATCCTTATGTACGATAACCTCGATAGTGTTACAGTACCCAGCGAGTGCCTCATCCATACTGTTGTCGATTATTTCCCAAACGAGATGATGCAAACCTTTAGAGGTTGTTGCACCAATATACATACCTGGACGCTTTCTTACTGCTTCCAAGCCCTCTAGGACTTGGATTGCATCTGCGCCATACGTGTTAGTTGTCATTGTCACGCAAAACACACCTTCCATTCATTAATATATGAATTATATCATACATACAACAGGGTAGTCAAGGGATATGAGGGCCACATTTATTTTTTCCCTTCGCCCATAATGGATAGTATGATGGCGATAAACAATATGCCTATCGCGAACATAGGCCCTGCTTGGCCTATCATCTCTTGGGCTTGCGCCTTTGCGTCTGCGAAAGCTGCGCCCCCCACCATGTATATTACGTAACCAATTATGCCAAGAAAGATGGCGATATATATGACCTTAATAATGAACTTTAGCATATTACATCCTCCTCTCAGTCATTATTATTGCTCGTTCCTTTACATTTATTCTATACCTCAAATGATAAACTGTCAATAATTCATGTGAATGGTGTGGTCGAATTCTTGACTCATACATCAAACTGTGCTATAATAGTGCTATTAGAATGTTGGGGAGGTGTATACATGAAACCAAGACACTTGTCACCAGGGCTTGAAGAAAAAGAGAGAGTGTTCGTTGACTCTATTCGTGAGGGTGTCGAGAATTACGATCGGCTAGTCAAGGATGAGATGGTTATAGACATCGATATGGCCTCTTGGCGTGAGCATTGTTATGATAAACTAGGTATCCGGGCAAAGCAGGAGGGTCGTAAAAAGTCTGCAAATCCCATTTTTGATACGATAAATTCAATCGATCGTACGTATCAGGCCGAGAAAGAATATGATGTAAAACGATAAAGCAGGATAATGAGGTGCTGTCTAAGATGTGGGAGCTATTGAAAAAGTTATTGTCGCGATTGAGAAAGAGTCAGGGTCCTGAAGTGAAAGGGACAAAACAATCTTTTGCCGTTGTCACACCTATGAAGCCTAAAACGTATATGGAAATACAAGAAATTTCAGAAACTTTCCATGACATCATGTTAAAGACAGCTCGTTTCATTAAGGTTAACAGTAATCTCATGCCTTTGACAGGTATAAGTCACAGTGATATGCAGTTTCTATCTGGTATACCCACCACATCTTTACTAAGTATGTCTGGGATCTTACGATTTGGTGTGAATAGAGACGACCATCCACGTATTCTTGACTTCAGACCTGGGGGATTACTAGAATTCGTAAACGTCTCTACAGCAAATAGTAAGTTTTGCAGCTCTAAGATGCTGGAATCCTCGTGCATGGAGCCAGAGATGTTGCTAAGCAGCTGGTTCAGACATGTGGTGAATGGGTACAAGCGATACCTGCCGGTACATAATTGCGCCCTGATAACTACATCCGAAGAAGAGTTGAACATACTCACACCCATATGTAAAAAGGTAGGGCTGCATATCGCTTGCACTAGTTTGGATAATGTGACTGTGAAGGATAATCATGAGTTATACTACAAGAAAGAGAAGATAGATATCATCATTAGGACGTCTTCTTTTTATGAAATGACAGGCAGGCGAGACATTCTGCATGATATTCTAGAAGTGATGAGAGCAAGGAATATAATCACCATAAATCCTATAGAAGAGTTTATAGCAAACTCACGATCCCTTCATGCAATTGCATGGCATCTACATGAAACCAATCAATTCTACACCCTTGAGGAACACGCATTCATAGACAAGTACATGATTCCCACATATATCATCCCAAGAGAAGACGGTCCCTTGTGGCTGCTCCAGTACTTTGGAGATGATGTAACCCGTGTAAATAACTTGGAGGATCTGCCAGATGATATGCTAGAAGACGGAGAACTGGTTTTCCAGTATAGAGGCGTACATGATTACACGCAGTACATTGAAGCGTATCTTATAGGTAACAAATCCGCTGGGTGTGTATATGTCTCAGCTGAGGGCGACCACGAATACACATTTCTTACGGGAAATAAATAAGGAGAGAATGCATTGCATTCTCTCCTTATTTTTGTTATTTAATGTTTGAAAATCTATCCACCGCTTCTTTAGACAGCTTGGATCTTACACAGTCTTTTTCTGTGAGGGTGACCTGTATGCAAAGTGGTGATCCCTTCATCATTTCTGAGGCTACCGACAACCCGTTCGTACGCTCATCTAGGTACGGATGGTCGATTTGCTCCGGATCGCCACACAAAATGATCTTAGTGCCTTCTCCTGCTCGCGTGATTATACCCTTGATTTGACTGGCTGTAGCATTTTGGGCTTCGTCAATGATCAGGTATTGGTTCGAGATACTACGTCCACGCAAGAAGCCTACAGATTGGGCACTTATAATTCCTGTTTTGAAGTACTCATCGACTTTTTCCTTCATAGTTTCCGTCTTTTTCAACTGCTCTTTTTCCTTAGTCTTCGCCTTGCTATTCAAAATGACTTCGAGATTGTCTTGTACAGGACGCATGTAGGGGTCCAACTTTTCTCCTTCTCCACCAGGAAGGAAGCCTAAGTCTTCACCCATTGTCACTGCGGGTCTGCAGATTAACAATTTTCTGTACGACTTGTCTTCTTTAGGATCATATCCAGCAAATTCCATTGTTTGCTCAAGCCCAACAGCTAAAGCCATCAAGGTCTTGGCTGTACCTGCGGGTCCCTTGAATATCACCAAAGGGACTTCGGAAGCAGGCTGTTCTAGAGCATGCATCATGATACGCTGTGAAGTGTTTTTTGGTGAAATGCTTGAAGCGCTCATGTTGTAAAAGGAATGGCCCATGAACTTAAATTGTTGCCATCCCATTTAGCAACGGCCACTTTCTGGGGATCCTCAACCGGTTGGAACACGATGAATTCATTCTTTAACAATGTAGACTCATCCACATATGACCCAAAGTGTCCTGCACCCACATCCAAATCATCAGTGTAAATATCTGGAATCAAATGTGCAGGTACAGAAATGTATACTACACCTTTGTACTGATCTTCAAGTTTCGATACTTGTTTCTTTTCAAATACTTGGCACTCTATGTTTAATGCTTCCGCTTTGATTTTGAGCAATCTATCATGCGTGATGAGAATGACCGGTGTTTCTGCTGTTGATGCATCCTCTTTAGTTCCTTTGCATACTTGCAAAATACGATTGTCATTTGGGGCATGATTCCAAGTTTGAGGTAGCTCGGTATTCATGTGGTTCAATTCTATCTTGATAACACCACCACCAGGCGTTGGCAGTCCATTAAACAATGAGAACCCTTTCCCCCTGCCATCCTCAATCAGGTTATCCAAGATACGGGTTGCTTCGCGTGAATTATATCCAGTCTCATCTTTTTTATCTTTCTTGCCATCAAGCTCGTCCAATACAACCTCAGGTAGCACAATAGTGTTGTCTTGGAGTGACAAAAGAATGTGAGGATCATTTAGAATGGCGCTTGTATCAAGTACGTATATTTTTTTCACGTCAATACCCCCTGTATTCTATTACATCCACATCTTATCACTTAACATGTGTGTTGGTCAATTATTGTATGCGCGTCTGTCGGTTGACAAACAGTCTGTACATAATGTATACTTTTCTTAAAACACCTAGGAGGAATATACTATGTCAAATGTGAGTACGCATTACGTCATTACACCTCAAGGATATGTTAGTATTACACAAGTATGCAAAGACTTAGGGCTGTCACGTCCAACTATAAACAGATGGATAAAGAAGATATCTCAGATCGAAAAATTGGTCGTGAACGAAGTGCACTACATCTCTATTGCAGATGTAGATAAGATCAAAGAGGCTAGGTCTAGTGGGTAAAGAACTTGCGTTTGACCAATGTGGAACATTTACTGTGACGACAATGCAACCGCCCACCCTTGGAGAATACCCCTGCACATGTTTGATCACACCCCACAAATGATACTCAGGTGGGAGAGACTAACAAAAGTCCCTCCCACAATACTATTTGTTGGTACCTTGGAACCCTGCATCTAAGAAATCGACCAGATGCACCAACCATCCCTCTATTGTTGCCGGAATTGCTGGGCTCCCCCACTCCACCTTACCATGGTGAGAAGCCATAACGTTTATATAGTGCCAGTATACTTTATCCTCTAACACGATATTTTCCTCTTGGAGGAAGTTCTGGAACATAAGCGGGCCAATAACACGATGCTCTGCTATTCCCATGAGAGGATCCCTGTTTATTCCCCCTTCAATGGAGTACTCATTTATTTTCCCCATATCATGCCAAATGATGGCAGCCAACACAAAATCATAGTCGACCTCGCGAGTTTTTTTGTTTACCATTTGCTTAGTCATATTCACCATAATAGAGTACATGTGAGACATAGTGTTCTCAAAAGATCTGATATTCTCTGGAATGACCCCTGTATCGGACTCTTTGAATGCTTTTAAGGTCACCAAAGCATTGTCCGCAATTTTCATATACAGGGCTGAGGCTTTGCTTACCGGGTCTTTGCTACGATCTTGTGTTAAAAAGTACCCTAAACGGAGCAGACCCCAAGTGTGCTCTAGCAACCCGAAGAGGTATGCGTGGTGGTGTCTTGTAGCAGCAGGGCTCAAGATAAACTTGTCCCAATACTTCTTCAACGCGTTTAAGGCTACACTTCTATGAGGCTCCTTCAGTGTGTCCAGTATGAGATAAACTTCCACAATGATATCGCTCATATCAGCAGAACATTTAGGCAGATACCCTAGGTAAGCATCTGGAGATCTCTTTTTGTCCGTATCTACAGACATGTTAGTGATTTGGAGAGTTTTCTTGCCAGACCCTTTTGGAAATTCTTCTACTTTCGCCACAATGTCTATGAAAGGATACTTGTCCACCACTTCTTCTTTGGCATATTTCAAGTCCAGTCCAGGTTTATGGAACACATTTGCTTGATATGTACCCATCGAATCATAGACTTTCATTTTAAGCATGGGATCGCCTTTCTTTGTTGTCATCATTTCACAATTATTGATCATGACAGTGGTCTGCACCTCTGTCCCAAACGGTGCCATGTGTATAGCTTTATTTTCTCGGACCTGTGGTACTGGGAACATCTCAAGTATCTCAGTACGTCTGTCAGTGTTGACATCAATCCCTGTGTCGATCAACCCGAATAGATGTTTTTGAGCGTGTGGGAACATATACATTCTCCTCCTTTGATATGTGCCATCTTATCACTTACATACAATATATGTCAATGGATTTGTATTTCAAAATGCAAGTATTGTGTATGTAGGTGAGACATGTTTAAATGTAAGATAGAGGAACTAATGGGAGGAGACTAAGTATATGACTATGTTACGAAACTTTGATGTGGATAAGCTCTTCCGTGATGCAGGAGAGTACAAAAAAGAACTAATGTTCTTAGATCAGATCAATGATAAGATCAAAACTGTATCCGAACGACTTCATGTACTAAATCAAAACAAAAAATACACTACTCCAGACATGGCAGACGTGTTGGATGATGAAATCAACAAGGAACTGAATGAATATGCATACCTCAAAGAAAGTCGCGATCAGTCATACGCGGTTGTAGCACGGGCAGAGAAGTACTTGGGCCAGAGTATCGATGCTTTGAGCACTCTTGACTCTTTGGATACACCCCATGGGGAAAAGTTGAGAGTGACCAAAAGTGAAGATCACTTGATGGCTAGGGTACAATTAGTAGACAATCAAAACAGAGTAGTAGAAGATATACCCTTAAATATGTCCTCGGATGAGGATGGTATTAAAAAAATACAGGGGCTTGTAAATGACTTGAAGGCGCGTCAACTTGAGATACAATCAGAAGGAGTATCTTTCGATGACATACCTGTTCAGCAACAATCTATAGACACTACAGTAGGATATGCTGATCGCGCTAATGAGAAACTAGGCATGTTCGCACAAATGAAACGATATATAGGGCAACTGAACGAACGTGTCCCTGAGCTTATTGAGAAAGCAAAAGATTTATCAAAAGTTATGCTAGAACATTCGCGGCAAGCATTCGGAAAACTCCGTGTGAGTATCAATGAGTGGGGCCAGACGTCTCTGGGTGAGTACCGTTCCGTCAGGAAAGCTTTTGGCTCATTAAATGAACTTGAAGATCTAATCTCTTCCAACGAAAAAGGCATAGAATCCTTCACACGAGAGAAAGACGCAGCCAACGCAGAGATATATAAACTTCAACTTGACAAATCTCGACTATTATCTTCGCGGTTTTCAGTACACAAACTGTGGGGACCAATAGAGAAGAGAATAGAGAACCTTGATGCAAAAATAGCAGCTGTGACCTCTAAAGTGCAAGAGAGAGAAAATGCCCTAAATAACGTATTGGCCCAAAGCAAAAATGTGTTTAAGTCGAGTGTGGACCGCCTAATACATGATACACTTGATGTTCGTAACAAGACAATAGGAAATACAACAATCGAGGTCAATTCGACAGATGACAGTGTGTATGCCGCTCTTATATCAAAAGGTGAAGTTATAGAGTATGTTTCTCTTAACAGATCAGGTGAATTGACTATTGATCAAATAGAGAATCTCAAACACTTCAATAAAGCTGTACGCACCCTAAGTCCACAGTCCATAACACTGGATACTGTACAAACGGAAGATAAGGAGAATGAAACTTCGCAATATCTCAATGATCAAAGGAATATGTACAGGGATGCTATTGGTATAAAATTGGCCAATATTCAAAAACTGCCTGCAGAGGTAGGACGAAATAGTTTGAATGTACATGCGGTGGAATTGATGGGGGCTCTTCGTGACCACAGTGATTTCACTAACATGGGAGCAGATGTAGAATATAGAGATGGCCAGTTAAGAGTGACTTTTGTGAATTCACAATCCTCAAATAACGAGTCACAGTATACACTGGATATACCACCATCCGTCGGTGATGGGCTGATGGTAGAAATAGGCAAACTGGCTAACACGAATGATATAGTCTACACTCAGGATGCATCAGAGGATTTCGCAATAACCTCTGAAATGCACATGGATCAGTATAAAAAGATGGCCAGTCAAATACAAAGACAAGCAACTAGGAATAAATTGGATGGAACCGAGGTCAAGAAGCAGATGGAGGCACTGAACACATCCACAATGCAAAGACTGTCTGTAATGAACCAATCAAAATTAGGCGACAAAACATTATTCGTTACTGCCTATGCCGGAGGCATCAAGATGTTGCTTCAAGACTCCGCAGGGAAACAACAAGTGGTGTTAGTACCTGTAGGGTTGGATGGCAAGTTGCAATTTACAAACTTGGAACAACTAAGTCGTGAATTGAAACAAGCAGCGGATGTGCAGAGACAAGAGCCGAAAGATGTGGAAAGGGAGATAATTACTCCACACGAAACAACAAACGAGCAAACAGTCGAAGTGGAAAGACAAAGTGTAGAAGAGTTGCCACAGTCTAGGGAACAAGAGCCTGCGGCAGAAGAAAGGGATATATTTGCAGCGATAAGACAAGTACGTAGTGATGTGGCCACGCGTGTTGAGGAAAGAGAACATGAAAAGATACGGTAATACAACAAAGGGGGCTTCCAATATGGAAGTCCCCTTAAATGATTGACACTACTGTTAGTATGTGATTTAATATACATACAAAACATGAAAGAAAGGCGTGAACACACATATTATGAAGAATATTATTGCATATAGCAGTTTAGGGATATATTTCCTGTTCTGTATGCTTGCAGTAGTATCTCAGATGCCTGGACTGATTATGCATCCAATAGAGTACTATGATAACTTCCAAGTACTACATCCTCAGTGGATCGGTCTATTATTTTTAGGTGCTGTGATAGTATTGCGGAAGAAATACAGCAACTTACGGTCGGGAAAATTCCAGTCTATGTTTATACTGTCGATATGCTTAGGCTTTGTGGCATATGGATCGCAGTTACTACATATGGGAGTGCTACAATTCACCAAAGACTCTCCTACAGAGGGGCTACTGCCAACTTTAGTAACGTTCCTATTTCACCATGCAGGGTTCATAGTTTCTCTCTTAATATCCTATTTCATTTTCTACTACAAATTTGGAACAACTACAGAAGAAATGGGAGATCAATCACATGTTAGTGCGTCAAAGAACAACGGTAAGTTTGTAGAGATGGATCTAAAAAAAGATTTCGACATAGATCGTGCCCCTAAAAAGAATCCTGGTGATATACTCTTATGTTGGGACAAACTGACCGGAAAAAGTATTGTAATTCCAGAAAAAGACAGAAGTTTGCACTTATTCTGTGCAGGTCCGACAGGTTCTGGTAAATCTAGTACATTGGTGCTACCAATGATATATCAGGACTTAAAAGTTCCTAACAGTGGCATTGGGCTGATTGAGCCAAAAGGCGATATAGCAGAAAAAGCGTATAGGATGGCACTGTTAGCAGGACGTAAGGATGCCGTATTGTTTGACCCGACTAGGAGTGATACCACTGTATTTTTCAACCCTTTGGACCCCATGTTGGGGACAGATCAAGATGTAATTAACTTGATGACAACGGTTTATGATGGTATGGCCGGAGGAGCTGGGACGGATCAGTTTTTCCACAAGAACAGTATGATGGTCTTGCGGAAATCTCTTGATTTGTTGCTTCGTGTGAAGCGTTTGGCTGGCGGGATTCTCACTTTACGTGAACTTGGGTCATTTCTAACAGGGAAGACTGCGATGGCGAATTATTGTAAGCAGTTGGCAGCCTTTAGACGGTCAGAAGATGAACCCATCCTCACATGGTTCTTTGAAGAACTCTTGGCTGATACCAAGAATGCTCAAAACAATCAAGGGTATTACATCGGCTTAAGACAAGAGATAGAGTTGCTTGGCGAACTCCCTTGGTTAAACGGAGACCCTAAAACAGGGAAATCACAACTAAACTTCGATGTGTTGCTTGAAAATGGTGGAATATTTTTCGCAAGTACAGGTTTTGGTGCCTTAGGTACAATGGGTAACTATCTCGGTCAATTCTTAATCATGGCCTTCCAAAATGCTGTATTTCGCAGACCAGGATATGAAAACACCAGAAAATCCTTCTACATGTATATAGATGAATTTTCGCTTTATGCAAATGACAATTTCGAGAGATGGTTGGCGTTGGCTCGTTCATACAAATGTCCGGCCCACTTGTTTACTCAAGGTACATCTCAACTGGAGAAAGTTAGCCCCGAGTTTAAGAAGAGTGCCTTGAACAACTGTCGTCATAAAGTAATATTCGCACCTGAGGAAGAAGAAGAAGCTAGATACTGGTCGGAATATTTTGGTGAGACGTATCGCGAAAAAGTGAGCAGAAGTTCCAACACCGGCTCATCCCGTCAATGGAAGTTCATAGACTTCATCAAAACCCCTGACAGCACTAATGCATCCGAGGGAGAGAGCATAAGCGAAGAATTGGTGAAGAACTACACAGCAACCGATGTTATGAACTTACCATTCAAAAACGTCGTGTACAAGACTGTAAAAGACGGAACAAACCAAGTGGCTAGATATGGAGTGACGGATTGGATACCTAAAAAGGTAAATGATGCTGCTGATGCTCTAGATATATCGCAATTCATTAAAAAGCCATCTCCGTTAGAAGATGCAGGGGAAGATGTCGAGTTTGGATAAATAAAAGGGGTGGCTCTAAGCCACCCCTTTTTTCATGCTATGAGAGAATATACCCAAAAGAAGACTACAAGACCAAAGTAGATTGATGGGCCGAGAGGATACATTTTGTTTTTACGAATGATTTTGTGGAATCCGTAGTAGATCAGGGCTCCAATGGAAAAGGCTAAGAGGACAAGGAATACGAACATGCCAAGTGATAAAGCGATGGTGGTCAAAAGCATGACATCGCCGCCACCGATAGCTGATCCAGCAGTCTTCTTATTGAGAAGATAATATATGATAAACAAGACAAGGGGCAACAAGAGGAAGTTCGCCGCATACTCTAGTAAAGACATGTTTCCTTGAATACTTGCATCGATTGCCCGCAACACTACACAAATCAGTGCTAGTGGAAAAGTTATTTTATGCGGAATTAACTGAACGTAAAGGTCAGTAGCTATGGCTACCGAGGACCCCCACAATAAAAGGGTGTATAGAAGAACCAACGTGAAAGACATCTCACCTGCCAAATAAGGTGTACTTATAAAAACTGAACCTACCCCGAAACCCGCCATAGCAAAGGCTAAGCAAGCAAACTTGTTATCTATGTATATCATGCCTGTGTGGCTTTTCTTTGTCAATGACCAACGAAATGCTATTGGGATGCTGAGAAATAAAACGACCAGTATACCCAAGTATGTAAAATCCATAACCCTCAACCTCCTTTGTGTCAATATTATCTATGTGTAATCATATCACACCGACACGTATCGTGTCAAGCATATATAAGCTGAAGGCCACCTTTTGGACAAGGTGGCCTTCAATTCGTTAGCGCTTCTTTTTGCTTTTCCATTCTAGCAAAATCACCATACCTAGATACATTACACATAATACAAAGATATTAGACAACATGCTTATACACGCTCCTCAACACAAATTCTCTTGTGTCAATTATACCTTATGCGATGTATTTTGTACAATAATTTTAGTTCAAGTGTCTTTTCATATCTGCTAGGAAGCTATATCCAAACTTCACTACGATATAACATAGAATGGCTGCAAAGATAAATAGAAGAACGCTAACTAATATGGGCCGTCCCCCATTATCTCGTCTGTCTCTTCTTCTATCATACCTATTGTCGTATCTATTCATGGTTACACCTCCTATTATAGTACCAACATACCATTAACGACTTCCATGTCAGAACGCACAGAGCGAAGGAGATCTCGCCTTCCCTCCTCAAACACTTCATGCCCTAAAAATTTGTCCGGTTGAAATCCACGAGAACTAAACACAGCCAACTCGTACAGATCGTGTTTTTGTCTTCCATTAGTGAGATTACATCTCCATATGTTTGCATAAGGCCCCTGTTGTTCTATTTCCTTCATAGTCGTGACCAGGACCCGCATTTTACTGTCTGTATTTTTTAGATAGGAGTTGGCAGTGTTTATGATATTTTGAACTCGTGTTTGGTTCATTAATGTGACGAACATAATTATTTGCTGATCCGGATTATACCCGTGCAAATGGAAATATGTGTAGTAATGCCGTATTTTTTCATTTATTACCATTTGCGACTGCTTACCGCTATCTAATTCGAGATTGAACGATGATTCACCACCATTATGTACATAATACCCAAGTGCATCTGGGATGATCTTGGGTTGTCCGTCATCATATGGATACAAAGACTCACACTCAACAGGACCTCTCCACAACAGCAGTCCACTGTCTGGAGCCTTATCATTATGTACAAAAGACATCATCGTCTCTGTTACTGCACTGTTGTGTGCTGCCAATACCATCATCCCGGCAGGCGTCCTATTCAAACTTTTTGGAACAGAAGAGTCGATCCGATGTAGGATGTCCGCCCCTTGTTGTGTCAAAAAATAATAATACGACCGGTTAAACTGCACGCACCCAATATATTTCAACTCTTTCAAAGCAGAGAGATACCATCTGACATTCCTAGCGTTTTGATAGCATAGTAGCATCCGTACGTCGTTTATCCGCAAGAAGTCATACCTGTATATAACTCGTAAGAAAGGTTCAAAATGAGGATTATATAGGTTATCTGGATCTTTAGGGAACCGTGGGTTCCACTTATTTTTCGTGATAAGCTTTTCAATAGAATCACGTGACATTACTCGTGCCATTCACATCACTCTCCACATATATTTCAGTAACATCCCACACTTAATCGCGTCTTAAGGCAGAATACATCACTTAATATAATTATAACATGTACATCCAGACATGTCAATAGGTATGGGCATGGCAAGCATACTTGCATCCTTCGATTCCTTATGTTATAATGAGTGTAGAAATTGAAATAATGTGGAGGAGTGTGTGGTAATGTGGTTTGTACAGATTGTATGTGTCATCAACATTGTGACCGTTATTACCTATATGTTGGATAATGCGGCCATCTCGCGGAATGGGTACAGAGTACCTAACAGTTTTCTTTGGTTGTTGAATGTATGTTTTGGGTCTTTTGCAGCATTCGTTATGATGATAGCGACAGGGAATAAAAGTAAAAACCCAGATTTTCGGTATGGTGTACCTTTGTTGGTCTTAGTACATTTGCTTGTAGGTGCATGGATCATCATGGTGATCACATAAGAAAGAAGACACTGTGCTTATTGCACAGTGTCTTTTATTTTCTTGTCCGCAGACTTTATGACACTTGTGAGATAGTAATTTCTGTTACTGTATCTCTCTCGGTATTTTTCACCAACGTTGTATTTCTCATTTTCATACAACTCACGAATTGCCAAAGGTGTGTACCCCATTTGGCGCAACTCGGCAATAACCATATAGTCCAAATCCGAGCGTCCTCCTCGAAAAGTCCCTACTGTTATCTTAGTTCTCAGCGATGATGGCAATTCCTCCACCGCTATATGATCTCTGTTCAACAATTTTTCTCTCAATCCATACATGTGTTTCACGACTTTTAATATATCTGGATCTTTGAATGGGAAAGTAGTAAAATTGGTCTCGGTGTCATCCCAGTAGATTGTTACTGCATTTCCTTCCAGATCAAAGTCACACTCGACATTCCCATCTATGACAAAGTCTACCACGCCATTTTTCAGGTTATGTGTTATTATGTCAGCGTATATATCTGAGATCTCGAAAAAGCTTTGCGCTCGTTTTATGTGTGGATGAATTCGGTCATTGGCCTTCTGTACCAAGGACTTATGTTCTTCGACATCTTCCACTAATAACTTTTTGAATACTCTGTCCATATCACTTTCGGTGTTTAGCTCATCAGGGTCTAAATCCACTTTGTAGGGTTCAAATGTCTTCACATCATATATTATGCTAGGATCAAAGTGTAGAATCTTCACTTCTTTCAGATTGTTTTTGTCCTTCATGTTGTATGTGAAGGGTATACGTAGGACTCTATCCAAGTTGAAAGTGTGGTCTCCATTTACCTTCTGGCTTAGTCCTTTTAGTATTCCTTTAATGTATGCTTTGTCATTGATACCAGATACTCGGAAAATGCTGTCCAACTTCCAGTAACAATGGTATCCATTACCAGACATTATAACGAGTGAAGGTTTAATATCAGAAGACATTATCATATCGAGTTGTTCTTCCAATGTAATGTCCAACATTTTTCCATCGATGTCTACCCATAAGTGTGGTACATCGACAATAAGATCCTCTCTCGCGTGTTTTTCTACCGACTCCACACGTGGGCACACGCCAAAATAGCAGTTCTCATATTCCCTGAATACTTCTACTCTCTTAGTTGCCGACTTCAGCCAACCATCTGACCCCAGCATAAATGATTTTACACCAGGTATCCGATTCGAACCCATGAGCATAATTTCCGCATGCCCTGTTGCACCCTGAAACATGTACTCAAGGAATTCTTTTACATTTGTAATCTCCATACTAAAAAATCACCGCCACTTCATGTATTTTAGTGTATATACTCCCCTTGAATATGAGCAAGGAGAAAGACTCCCAGCTAGGAGTCCTTTTTGTTTGTGAGTATGTCAACTAATTGTGGTACATTAGTAGTAATGATTTTCCCATACTCATCTAGATAGCTCCTAGTCAGATCATATGTTTTTACAGCATACTCAGAGAACAAGCTGTAAAGGTCTTCGCATACCTCTACATCTAGAGAGTCTTGACCATCCAAAGCGATCACTAATTTACCCTTAAAAGAATAAAGTGCATGGGCCGATAAGTCAAAAGCGCCATAATTGAGTTGCAAATTTATTACATGCTCTATATCAGGAACCATGAATGCAGGAGATCCGTTTACTCTTGTTTGATTCCTTTTGGAAGGAGCCGAAGCATACATTTCTTCAGATTCCTCTTCCATCTCATCGTCATCCTCTTTGTCAGGGAATATTTCAGAGTCTGTAGGAACCACATTAATCACTAATACAATATCCACATCGTTTTGGCGATAAATCATTGTACCGATGTCATATACGGATGTGTCTAGATTATATTCAGCGCAAAGCTTAGTGATAGTTTCTCTCACTAGCAGATCAATTGTGGTGGAGCTTTCTAAAGCGGAATTTATATCTTTGCCGATAAGGCTAGTCATTTCGTCATTTCCTAAAACACAAACAAATTCTGACTCACTTCTTCTCTCAAATTTCATTATAGCACCACCTTGGGGGATATCGATCTAATTAACCCCATTTTACTATACATACGACTCCTAGGTCAATACATTGCGCAAGAGTGATGTATACTTGACATGTTCTCTGGGTATGTGATATAATGCATCTAGATTACATGGTCAATTACATAAGGAGGCTAATCCATGTCATTTAAAATTTCTGTTGACGCAGGGTACGGATATACAAAGGTATTGTCGAGTTCAGGTTTTCAGTCTGTATTTCCGAGTTTGGTTGGATATGGTAGAGACAGGCTGAATCTTTTCGATGACAAGAGTTCAGACCTAAATTTGGAAAACATCCAAGTCATGATCAAAGAGCAAGGTGCCGAAGATATATTCGATTACTTTGTAGGAGAGTTGGCAAAACGCGAAAGTGAGAACGCCACTCACATTATGGGGACGGATCGAGTGTCTGATCACCGTGCAAAAGCGCTCATATTAACCGCTTGTGCAGTGGCTATGAAAGATTACAGCGGGCCTATTGGGGAGCTATCCGTGGGATTACCGCTGCAATACTACAACAAACATCAAGAATCTATGATGGAGTCATTACTTGCTACAGATGCAACACTGGAATTCACTTCCGGGGGTATCGCTAACAAACGAATCCGGTTTAATAGGGTCAATGTTTACCCACAAGCGGCAGGTGCACTATGGGCACAGCTGTTCAATGAAAAAGGTGAAATGCGGAACCCTCAGCTATCTGGACTGGTCGGATTAATTGATATTGGATTCAAAACTACTGACTTCATTGTTATCGACTTAGGCGACAATATGGTTCTACGTTCCGAGTTGTCAGGAACCATCGAGCAAGGTATGCGCCAAGTGTTTGATAATACACAACGCTACTTTGAAGTCCAGGTAGGTAGTTCTGTAGACCCGAATGAGTTTGAGAAGTCCTTAATGAAAAATGATTTTAAATTTCACTACAGCCAAAACGTCAAAGGACAACGAATCAAAAAAGAATACGACCTGAGAGCGATCTTTGACAAATACAAGCAAGAGTTGGCAACCACTATCAAAGAGCGGGTTCGTCAGAAATGGGGTTCTCGTATGAACTTCTTTGACGTCGTATTCTTAGCGGGTGGAGGAGCCATCGCATTAAATAAGCACTTCTCTAACTTCGAAATCGAAAGTCAGCTCTGTAATAGTCCCCAAATGGCGAATGCCCGAGGGTATATGCTGATGTCAAATATGGAAGAAGAGTAAATCAATGCAAGTATGGGGAACACATATGTGTTCCCCCTTAGCATGTGTATGTGTTTGGCCGGACAAGCCTTTCCATTCTTTCCACCCGTATGGTAACACTGGAAAACCTTGACAAGAGGATGTATGATGTGGTATAATTGAGTTACATTAGTGTAAAATTAAAACTATATAAGGAGTGTGCCCCATGAGTGTGCGTAAAAGTGTCAATATCGTTAAAAGTGTCAGCAATTCCACAGGTCTTCTTCAAAATTTTACTTTTGAACCATCCAGTAGCTTCGTACAAGAGTTTGCCCAGATTGTTACCATCAATTGTGAAAAAAGCGGGTATGTAGACATCAATGAAAGAGGACCTTGGATGGACGTGATTGTGGAATTGCACAATCCTTGCTTCAAGAAAGTCTCTGGACGTGCCGCTTTTGACATTCGTCTCTTCACAGATGACGCTGGCACACCTCACTTGGAGTACTCATGTGGCGTAGATGAAGACCGATTCTTAAACATGATGGGCATGGATGAGGAGGAACTGGTTCAGTTCCGAAACGATCTGCTTAGCTCTACGGCCGAGGCTTTTGTAGCTCAAAACGTAACTAGCAGAAGTTTCCGGATCATCCTCCACAAAAATGGTGGTGTATTGAAGAACATCATGTTCCGTCCATCGAGTGAGATCTTATCGGAATATCTTTCCAAGATCTGCATCCGACTTGACTTGTCGAACTTCATCGATCTGTTGAATTCGCCAAAAAAGGGTGCAAAACTCGCCGCAAAAAGAGCACAAGAAACTGCACGTTTGAAAGACTTGGGTCTTTCGGCAGCAGACATCAAAGAAAAAGTGGCACAAGTCACTGTAATAGACCCACAGTACGATGTAATGTTGGAGCTTTATTACACTACGGGTGATCGTTCCGTTCCACTAGGAATGTACACACAACCAAATGATACAATCAAATTCTCGAATGGTACAGATGAAAATCTCTACCAAGATGATTTCATTAAGACAATGGCTATCCCGCAACGGGAACTGCCTGATTTCAAGAAGATGTTGAACACGGAAGTGTTCGAAGTTCTGACCCAGTTGGGCATCGACTTCCTTGATAATTCAGCGCATGCTTTGGGTCTGGAAGAGCCTTGGGCAACAACAACATCCACAGTAGCTATGTAAATAAAAGGGACCGTCCACGTGACGGTCCCTCTTTTATGTAGGGGTATTGACTATGTATACATGTATATGATAAAATTATTCTAGGTTAATTTTTGCCAATACATGTAGAGGGAGATACCAAATGAGTACAACAAAAAAGCTAAAGAAAATAGAAAAAGAGACCCACATCCATTTCGATGAGCATACTCTCAAGGCTACTGTATCTACATACAATGTGAAGTGGATCAACCGTATGGCGCGTTACGGGATCGAACCTCATTACACAGATGATACTGGATTACACATCTACAAAGATGTATCCGCACACTGGATGATTCCACGTAAGCCACCTGCGCGGACTGAGACACAAATCGAGGCGTCTAAGCAGAATATGCAACGTCTAATTGACCGATCTAATGGCAGTCAGCCAGAGGACGAGGACGAAGAATAAAAAGGAGATGCGGTTCACGCCGCGTCTCCTTTTTTTATGCTTGACACGGAATACGAAAAACCCACCGTGTATTGGCCCAGGGGCCTGACGGTGGGTTTTTCAGTTAATCACATCTTGGCTCCTCAATAGAGCCCTATCTATTTCATACGAGCACCCCAGAGGGCCCGTTACTAGCGAATGAATTGTTTGACGTGTGAGAAAGTCCGTTTCCAAATAGAAAGGTCGTTCGTCTCTTGTTGAATCTCATTCCAGATCCAGTCACGGATTGCCATTTTTTGATCTGGCAGGAGCACATCCGATTTAGTAGTGCCAACCAAAAGAGATGGCAAGTCAACTTGGGCATCTTGATCGAATTGAAGGAAAGAAGCACAAATAGAATTGATGGAGTAACGTTGTGTACCGTAGTAGTTCCAGTCAATACAGATGACTACAAACTGACGATTCGGCAATTCTACTTGCTCTGGTGTATCTGAGAGAAACAATTTTACATCTTCTGAAATAACCCCGTTTTCATCTAGTACGAGTGTTGTTGGTTCCATGGACATTTTAAAGACACCTCCGGAAATTTAAGAAAGATTTATGCTAGACGAATGTTACCACTTGTCCAATGTTTAAATTCATCTACCACACAATCATTATATCACACTGGTGAAACCGCCACAATATAATGTATATGCCCATAGAGGTGTATGTGTGAACAAACCTCGTTCGGTAAAAATCGTGTTTCGTTGTGTTTTGCAGGATATACATACTGGTTGACTTTCCCCCTACGTATGTGTTTTAATAGTAAATAATAGGGTATAACTGAGTTAAACTGGGAAAAGAGGTGGATATGTGTGGCATCTCCAGAGATCGTAGGGGCAAAGCTATTTCCTGAAAAATATGAACGAGACATGGTTATCTCTAATTTTTTGAAGGGCAAAAATAGAACTGAGCTGGTAAAAGAAGCATTGTATAGACTGGCTGTATCGTATACACCGCCGCAGTCAAACAACATCCAGGAGGCAGATGTGTCTGAAGCTAGGTTATTGAAGGAAATACTAGGACAGCTAGAACGATTAAACACTACAGGCATACCAAGTGCGCATATTCCTGTTGCAAGAACTGGGTCACACAATCAGAATGTCAATGTGGGTGGTCAATATACAGAGTCTGACATACCAGTTGTGAAGGAGTTTTTGCCTGATGATTCTTTGCCATCTATTGATGAATTAGAGATAACCAGTTCTGAAGTGACAGAGGTTCCCGCTAGGGATATGGTAGCTGCTAGGAAATCACTGCTGAAAGGCTTCAAAGGGCTCTCACTTTAGTTCTAAAACGGCTTCTCTATGCATATACTAGGAATAAGGGTGATTCGGCTACATAAAGGGTTGAGACTTGACAAGTGCAACATATACATGTTATACTTGGGAAAAATAACCTGGCGATAGCAAACAACATACAGATACTATGTGTGTTGCTACACCCTTAATACAACCATAAATTGCTGGTGAATAAATGCATAGAGGGGCAATAATTATGAATCGTATAATGTCAGGAAAACGTGTTGCACAAATCTTGCAGACTGTCGGGGAGCAGAGAGAAGCCATCCAACACTGGTCGGATCTCGAGATGCAAACCCTTGTGGATAAATATATAGCTGATCCGAATGTTAATATGTTCCTAGTTGATAATGTGAATGGAGATGGTGTTTGCTCCCACTGCGGTAATTATAACATTCGATTTATGGTTTCATTCACAGACAGTTCGAATACATACACGCTTTCCATTTCGGAAAAATGCTTAGGTAGTTTTGTAACAACCCTGAATACAGAAGAAATGGCATCCCTGATTGCGGATGTAAAGTCCATAATTAAAATGCGCAATTCTGTTCTATGTAAAATGGAGGAATCAGAGTACGCAAGAGTAAGGTACCCACATGCGTTGCAGGTGAACACCAAAATCCAGCCATTGATTTTGGCCCAGTTGCCTGTACCAGATTCTTATTCTAACGAAGTACGGCTGGCAGTCACTACACAAAAGGCTCTACATGAGAAAACAACATACTACATGACATATCAAAAATATATACGCTATGTACGTCTCTCTCTGAAACTACAACCATACTCCTCGTTTCTTCTATCTATAAATGATAAGATGAAAAAGTGTGAGAGATTATCCCCAAGCATACTAGAGGCTTTAGACAGGGGTATGACAGAAGGATGGGAGAGTCGTCTTAAAGAATCGTTGGTAATCAAGGATCTAAACCGTGATGCAATGATAGAGTATGAGAAGAGATTAGACAGACTACTACTCTGCCGGTGCGGATTCACACGTAATACTATTGTCTCGTTCAGAAAGCAACTGAGGAACGGAAAGCCCTTGTCAGATAGGCAAATAGAGGTATTAAAAGAATGGGAGGAAAAATTCTCAAAGCAGTTAGAGGCACTCGCCACAAGAGAAGATACATCAAGCTCCTTGATACCTAGTAAGGCATAAAAAAGGCCCACACATTTGTGTAGGCCTTTTTCTTTATTATTCGGCATCGCCTTCGGAGGTTTTAGTAACCCACTTCGTCTTTTTGTTTTTCTCCACGGGAACGAACTGCACACCTTCGATCACATCGCCCGTGGTACTCCCCGTTTTGAAGTATACATAGTTACGAGCTGCCAGCGTAACCATTTCCCCTCGTTGCATATCCCATGATGCCCGTTCTGGGCGGTGACGAACCTCAAAACTACCGAAACCAATCAAGTTAATACGTGCGCCTGTGGCCAATCCTTGTTGTACTGTTTCTATGAATCCATTGATAGCCGTATCCGCTTGCTTTTTAGTAAGTTCTACACCTTCTGCACGTGCGAATGTAGCAATACCCTCGACGATATCTGGTTTGTACAGTTGTGATTTCGTTGTTTCTGACATGATTATATTCCTCCTCTGGATTTTACGGAAAATGTTTCTTATCAGTCTCTTTTTCACTCTACAATCATAACACGCTTTTCTAGCAAAAGTCAAGTACCCTTTTGGCTCAAAAAGAATCTCGATTGTTCAAGTGGCAAAACCTATTCGAAACCTTTCCCAAACGTGTTTTTATTATGTTACGATTATAGCATACACCTGAGAGACCTGTCAATTACATTCTTAGAAAGGATTTGTCCTTATATATGGTGATTAGAATAACGAAGATAGAATACGAAGAAATAGGAATAAAACAGACTATGTATTGCATAAAATAAAATAAAGGGATACATTCTATCGACATCATGTAGGAGGCGAAACACATGTCCACTGTTCTAAGTGTAATCGAAAGTGACTTGAACCTAGGGAACATCGAAAGCATAACGACTGTAGGAAACAAGATGAGAATAAAACTTACTTCATTAGCGCCTTCCATTGTAGGGCCTACAGTGGATTACCTAGATAAGGAAGAAGTGAGTAATATTTTTAAGGCTTTTGGTTTTTCTCGAACAGAAAGAAAATCTGCGTTGGCGAAATTGCAAAAAGGAAAGTCGAAAGCACAAAGGTTCGCTATACCAGAAATAGGGTTATTCATAGCTGGATCACCGCTTTTTTCGTTTGCCCATGCTAAGTCCGCTGCGGCCATGGCGGTTGCGACAACGGCAACACAGACGGCTTTTAGTGTAGATAGAGCCTTTGACCCGCTTATTCAACTGATCAGGGATATAGCAAACCCGATTTGTTATGTTATGTTCATAATAGGATTTATATACGTGATGGTGGGTAGAGCCAATGAAGGATTCAAACGAATGCAGTATGCGGCCTTTGGCTACATTGGGTTACAGTTGGCGCCAGGACTCATGTCCATTGTGAAGAGTGTAGGAACATCTATCGTATAAAACTTCTGGGGGAATACAACATGGATAAAAAACGCTCCAATGTACTAAATCTGATCTTAACTTGTTACGCTTTATTGTCGATGACGATTAGTTTGGTCAGAAATGTGATGGATATCATTTGAGAGAAAGGCGTGCATTCGTATGGTAATGCCACCGGCATTCAGAAAGATATTGAAAGTAGAAAAGAGTGGCACTGTGGGCATCACTATTTGTCCCGATAAATTCGTAAAAAACGATAAAGTGTCAGGGCTAGTGTCTGCACTATATGACACCTACAGCGCCCCTATTCATAGAATCAAGTGGAACAAAGGCGTTGAGTTTAGGCCAAAGCATGTAGGTATATGGGAAATAGTAATAACGGAAAAAAGCATTGGCTTCAACATCTACACGAACGTTGACAACTACAGTTTCGTAATGGGTCGATTAGGGGCTGTATGGCCGGAGTCTGCTTGTCTTCGCATTCCTGAGGAAGAGAGTTTTGTTAGCCTAAACCCTATGATATCAGATTGTATACTGCTTAAGTTAGCAGACCATCACATGCTTAGTCTAGACACCAATACTAGGCAAGAGAGTGGCCTTCTTGAGTCTTTGTTAAACTGTAACACATTGATGAAAGAGGAAGATAAAGTCATAATCCAGTTTGTGCTGGATCCTATGTCGGATGAATGGCAAGATGAATGCGACCGGTTGTATGAGGACTACAGAAATACAGGCAGTCTACCATCCAAAATGTTTAGTACACCCACCCATACCTTTAAACGTGGAATCGAGGCTGTACTTGATTTTACTGTGGATACCATAGAAAGTGCTTTGGATGGATTATCTTCGGCCACTGACATAAAGGGGATGCAGAAAAAACGAAAAAGTATTAAACAACTGAGCAACTCTACGATGTATAAGGCAACCAACCACGGATTTAATACACAAATACGTATCGCCTGTGAATCGCCAGACAAGAATCGTACCAATCAAATACTAAAAGCCATATCTAACTCTTTCCGTGAACTTGATGGCGATAATAGATTGGTGCCCACTAGGTCGAAGAACAAAAAGAGGATGTTAGACTTGATCAATACTAAGTCCAACGATAATGGGGGAGAGCACAAATCCATCTTGTCAGTAAAAGAAGTTGAAAAGATGGTGCAATTGCCTACTTCATCTCTGCAAAAAAATATGCCAGCTGTCAACTCCATCCAGTTCCGCGAGACAGATGTTCCCGACATTTTGACTAAACAAGGTATTGCAATAGGATCGGTGAAGAAAAAAGGGAAATTACAAAAACTACACTATTTGACATCTAACCATGACATTTTATGTTTACCACGAGTCGTCATAGGGCAAATGGGATCTGGAAAAAGTAGTTATGCTAGTACATTTTCTAGATCTGCCTTTGTAGATAACAACTTCAATGTGATAGCGGTGGACGTAGCAGATGGTCGCATGTGTAATCAGATACGAGATTCCATCCCACCAGAACGAAAAAAAGATGTGATTGAATTAGATTTTGGAAAGTTGTCTAGACCCATTGGTCTTGTATGGAACGAAGCAGTCGCGGGTATGAACAATTCAGGAAACCGAGTTACAGCAGAATTGTTGTCGTTTATGGAAAAAATAACTGGAGACTTTGGCCCCCAAATGAGAAGATGGATGAAAAAAGCTGCACAAGCGGTATTTGAAGATCCAAACTCCACTATTCTAGATGTCATTCTAATGTTGGTTGATGCCGAATACAGGGTGACTATGATACCAAAGATAAAAAATCTAGCTGTAAAGCAAGCTTGGATACAATTCCAAACGTTCAATGAGCGCCAACAACAACTGATTGTGAGCCCTGTACTAAATCGTCTTGACTATTTATTAGACGATGAGAATATGAAGAACATTCTATGCCAAGTCCCGAAGAAGGATAAAAATGGTAACTTCGCCTTAGACTTTCGTGAACTCATAAACCAGAATAACAAAGAGAACTACTCGGGCAAGTGTATACTGATAAAAGTGCCTGTGGCTGAGTTAGGGGAAGCGGCAACCGATGCCATCGTAGCTTTTCTAATTTCCAAGATTTGGCTAACTGTTCAAACACGAGACAGAAACACTGTTTTAGACAATGGTGTACCAACGTTTCTACTCATGGATGAACCGCACCAATTTATGTCCTCTGTGGAAAACTGGAAGCGAATGGTTGTAGAATCTAGAAAGTGGAGACTGGGACTGGTGTGGTTTTTTCACACTTGGGAGCAGATAAGAGATAAATCTAAAGAGTTAGCTAAAACTATAAAGTCTGCAGGTATACACTACATCCTATACAATAGTAGCAAAGACACATGGAAAGAGTTGGCAGAAGAGATACTACCGTACACACTCACAGAAGCCTTAGAGATACCACGTTATCATGCCTTTGTCATAACACATACACCTGAGGGACCTGTTCCGCCGATGTTGGTCAAGATGGAAGCACCCGTGAACACCACGCACCCTGTGTACGATAATTCTGATATAGCAGAGATTTGTTTGGAACGTTACTCACGCCCCTTGTCAGAAGTAGAAACCGAAATAACGAATAAAGAATTGTGTCTTTTAGGAATAGATCCCACTAAGATTGTCGATGATGTGCCTGTCATAGATGATGGTAAGTTCACATCGAAAGATAAAAAGAAAGGAGCAGACTGATGACACAGGTATTGGCTTACACCATATCTCTGACCCCTCGTTCGGCGATCACATCATCGCATAACTCTGGATTTTCTTTTAACAACTTCATGAGTCAAGTGCCTAACCCAATAGATTATGTTACTGAGAATGTGGGCGCAAAGATCAATGAAATGGCGGATGCTATCACAATTGCAGCTAAACAATTATTCATGGATGCGACTCAATTTTTATTTGTTGACCTCTTAGGCAGATTGAGTGTGGTTGCTATTATGGCGGGCTGTGTTACTATTATGCTGGGATCAAAAACTCTTTCTACCAAAATGATCACTGGGGGATGCGTAGGTTCCTTAATCTCATACATGGTAGCATTGGGTTGGTCCTGATGGAGGGTATACAACATGAATGACAGACACGAAGGATTTCGCCTCACTGAAGAGTGGGTTAACGAAGTGCGTAAGAAGAGACTTACGGAACGAGACCTGCGTATACTGGATATACTGAAGAAACACAAACTGGTGGATAGAGATCAGTTGTTGAATCTAGTGATGGCTAAGGGTAAACAGGCAACACAGGTAATTAATAAAAGGCTCAAATTCTTGTACGACCACCATTTTGTGGACAGAGCTTATGCACATATCATACCTGGACGTGGGGCCTCCCCATACATATATTCACTGGACAGGGCATGCTCATACATTTACGGTATTAAACCTTGGCGCAAAATAATACGTCATATAAAGGGACCAACTGGAGATATAATAAAGAAACTTCCTATAAGCTACATCCACAACATCATAATAAATGATGTTGTGTGTGCTTGTATGGAAGTTTCTTTTTCGCAAAACTGGCATATCGTCTATTATGGTGTAGAAGAGGACAATTATATCCCACTTAATTTTAAAAATAAAAATGCCATAGTACCTGATATTATTTTGATTATTAAAAACGAACTCGGAGATGCTCGTGTTTTTTTCATTGAAGTAGACTTAGGAAATGAAGGTAAAGATATTTTAAAGGCAAAGATAGACCATTACAACGCCTTGAAAGTGTATAGAACTTGGATAAGCGAGGGTTGGTATAAAGAGTTCATTGCAAATGAGAGCCGACTTATTTTCCCACACATTCTTTTTGCTATGGGCAATTCAAATCCATCGCGCAACAAGATGGTGAGAGATCACATGCATGGCAGATCGCTAGACGGAACAGTGATTCCTCTTAGTGGATTCTCTTCTTGGCTTGCCACAATATTTGATTAGTCTATTCTTCACTCAGCTTTGCTTGTGCTGCATCCACAGTTGCTTTGTAACTCCCGTATGTTCCTCTGATCTTCCAGTACAATTTTGTGTGGTTGAGCTTAATATCGAAACTGTTGGGCATCGTGCCCCCATAGTTAGTTCTAGAAAGGTATAACAGTTGCTCAACCACTTCCTCCTTATCCTTCTCAACAGCAGCATCCATTTTTCCGATAGCTATAATGGCTATTTGGCGTGTTCTTTCCCGTGATATTCCTAGTTCCTCAGATATTAAGTTCAGCGACTTTATTACATGATTGTCATAACCTGTTAAATGCCGAATGATGTACTGCTCTCTGTCATTCAATGTCTCATACTGTTCTTCAACTCTTGCTTCGTTTAATGTATTAAGCGAAATACCAAGACCATTCATCTTCATTTTATACCACCCTTTTGCTCGTCTGTTTAAGACAATTTTATCACAGGCATGTATATGTGTCAACACCCTTTCTTAAATTATTGACATCCTCATCTTGTTACGGAAGGGGTGAGAAAGTTGTCAATACTTTGAGTTATTATGTATATACCTTCTCCAATCTGTTCATCAACTTGACATGTATATAATATACATGTTAAAATGAGCGAAATTTGGACATATTGGAGGAGGAAACACATTGGCTTCAATCACATTAGATCTTGACCCTAACGGTCTTCCTATTAAAATCAATTTGCGATGCGATTATGCTGAGAATGATACAGCGAAAAGTGTTATTGGTAGCTATTTTAACAAGACGAAGTCATGTTGGACATATCCTTTTGATGTCCCCACATATAATGAAATACTAGAAAAATTCCCTGGTTCTGAGTCTGCACAGGCAGAACAAGTTATGCGAGAACTGATGGAACAAACTAACAAAATTCTCGAAATAAAATCAGCAGAGGATGCCACACTCAAGTCGAAATTATCAAAATTCTTGTATAACTACCAGCGTGTGGCTGTTAAACTCATGGGAGAAATCGACAACCCTCTACTGGCTGATGACATGGGTATTGGGAAAACTCTTGAATCTATCTGTACATGTGAGGAGGTAAATGAAGGAACTTCGTATGAAGATCTTCGCATATTAGTTGTTTGTCCAAACTCTCTAAAGTGGACATGGGCAGATGAGATCGAGACTTGGAAATCTAGAACTGGCACATATGACCCTGACAAAACTGTGCGGGTTATAGATGGCACCCCTAAACAGAAGAAGAAACAATGGGCACACCCAGGAAAGTATACTATCATCAACTACGAGGCGCTGACCACTGCAGGTGAGGTTTATTTCGCAGATGTGGATAAAGTAGAAGCATCACTGCTTAAACGTAATGAAAAAAGAGTGGCCGCTGGTTTACCACCTAAAAAAGCGAGTAAAAAGATTTGGGAAGATGAGCGTCCAGATAGAGTTTGGGACATTCTCATAGTAGATGAAGGTCATCGCATCAAAAATAGAAAGAGCGTGTATACGGAAGCTATCAAATCAATCAAGGCCAACAAAGTCATCGTGGTGACAGGTACACCTATTATGAACCGAGTGGACGAGTTGTGGTCCATCTTGAATCGTTTATACCCCACCAAATACACATCTTATTGGAACTTCGTAGACAAATATTGTGAAGTGACAGAGACCAGATTCGGTAAAAAAATAACAGGGACAAAAAACCTTGAGCAATTAAAACAAGAGTTGGCGCCCATAATGATCAGACGGACCAAAGAAGAAATAATGGAAGACCTTCCCGACAAGTCTTACCAAAAGATCTTGGTGGAAATGACCCCAGTGCAGAAAAAGCTCTACTATGAGATGAAAAACAATCTCATCACATATTACATGAAGCCAATACTAGATGTGGATGCTCGTACACTAACTGATCATCTACGTGATAATAGGATGGCGGAAAAGATGCTCATACATTTTAGTACCGATCCAGACTCAGAAAAGTATGTAGAAACATGCGAAGAGGAGAAGGCTGAGTTGCAACAAGCGCTCAGGAAATCCAAAGAAAAGCATGTAGTAATAGATACTAGGACAGTAAACTTAGCAGACTATGTGGATGAATCATCAGAAAAGGATGATAAAGAGAAAATGAAAGATGCAGAGATCGCTTTTCTTTCTCAATCCCTTGAAAAGTTCCGAAACAAAGATGAACGTGTTGCTATAATTATATCATCTACACCAGTATACAAGAATGTGGTGGACAGTGTAGGAAAGCTCTCTGCAACTACATTGCTAGCACAAACTACGCGGCTGCGCCAAATTGCGATTTCGGCAGGACTGATTGCATCTGACTACAAAGCAGATGCACCAAAGATTGATACTTTTATGGATGTGTTGCCGGATTACTTGGAAAATAACAAAAAAGTGGTAGTAATGACCCAATTTGCACAAGCGCTTGAGCTGGTTAAACCCAGACTGGAGGCGGCGGGCATCAAGTACGTGTCTCTTACTGGAGAGGTGCCTATCCCAGAAAGACGAGAGATAGTAAAAACCTTCCAAAATGACACCGAAACCAAAGTGTTTTTATGTACTATCAAGGCGGGTGGTGTAGGTATAACCCTTACACGTGCATCCACCATCTTCTTCCTAGATCGTGATTGGACACCAGCAATGAATGAACAAGCAGAAGACCGTTTGCACCGTACAGGTCAAAAAGACAACGTCCTTGTCGTAGACTTGATAGCAAAAAATACTGTTGAAGCACACGTGTGGCAACTGTTGCGAGAAAAGCAAGATATCTTCAATCAAGTAATAGATACCTCCACTATCATAGACATACTCAAGCTCCCAACAGATTAGACCAATTCCGAACGAGGCCACAACATACTTAGTGTTGTGGCCTCCTGAATTATACTGACAGGGGTATACAGATCATGTTTTAATTCCAGCACAATATAAAGGACTTGAGGTGTTTCTATGTCATCCACAGCAGGACTCGATGGAGATTTGTTGGCAAGCATGCTAAAAATTCGGGCGGCTTTTACTGAGAGCATTCCAAACAAGAGCGAAACGTATACCATTCGGAAAGACCAGATTGAAATGGCAGAACGGATCTGGTTAACTTTCAAAAATAATGAGAGCATTCTGATTGAAGCGCAAACAGGTGTCGGAAAGTCAAATGCATATCTGGTACCTATCATACTCAATGCGGACGGCGAAAACACGCCTCCTGTCGTTATTGCTACAGGAACCAAAGTATTGCAAGATCAGTTGATCAGAACTATTCCTTTCCTTTTGGAAGCACTCGATAAAAGAAAAGTTAAAGTGGCAGTCCTAAAAGGAAAAGGAAACTATTTGTGTAAATACAAATATGAAAAGGCGATGTCAACTCACAGCATCCCTCGCTATCTTTATGATAAATGTCGAACATCAAAAGAAGTTGATGATCTACAGCTCCAAGGACCGGCCATGGATCACGGATATAAGGTTGTAGCGGATGACGACTGCATGGGGAAAAAATGTATGTATTACCACAAATGCCCGATGATTGAAGCTCGTAAGGAAGCAAGAAAAGCAAACATTATTATTACTAATCACCATGTGGCTATGTACGATATTAAGTACCCAACAGCTAAACTACTGCCTGAATATAAGCAAATTGTATTTGATGAGGGACATAACCTACCTGGTGTTATGTCGTCTGTTTACACTCGCACTATCTCACAGAATCAGGTCAAAAAGTTATTTAAAGAAGCAATTGACTTGCTCCCTTCTGACGAAAGAAGGATGAGAGAATTGCTAGAAGATGCCGATGACATTAGTAGCATCTTTTTTGATTCATTGATGCCTCCTACAGGCACATCAGATACCTCTCCTTTCTTGGTAAGTCAAACAGCTTTTGACTTCAACCGAGCCCTGACTTTAGCAAGATTATGTGAAGAAGTCATAAGAGATGGCTCTGGGAATCCCCACAGATACATCAATATATTCCAAAGTGATAATCCAGAAGATGATGATGGTGAGTTGCTACACAAAGCAAATAGAATCACGGAAAAACTCTCTTCTCTAGCCAAGGATATCCAATTTATCTCCAAGATGCACAAACACTTTGCTGCATGGGCGGAGTATCGATATAAGCAAGGTAGAACACGGGAAAAATATGTGGTACTAAATTATACTCCGCTGGACATAGGCGCACTCTTCCAGAAAGAATTCGTGGAAAAAGAAGCATCTGTTGTCGTTGTATCTGCAACATTGGGTGCTGGGGGGAAAGCCAAATACTTCCAAAAGATACTAGGGTATGATAGATCTGAAAGGAATATAGACTTCCTGAGTTATCAGTCACCCTTCGATTATGAAAACAATGCTAGGGTGTTCATACCACAGATGGAAAGCAAACCAAGTAGCCCTGAGTATGTAGAAGAATGCGGCCAAAATGTACTTAAAATTGTGAACATGATGGATGGGCGTTCCCTTGTCCTGTGCACAAGTTACAATGCTATGAAGACTCTGAAAGAATATGTGGAATCTAGAGTATCTTACAACTGCTTGATGCAAGGAGATATGCCAACACGAGACTTGGTGGATGCCTTTAAGAAAGATAAGCATAGTGTATTATTTGCAACTCGTTCATTCTGGGAGGGCGTGGATGTGCCCGGAGATTCTCTTTCTTGTGTTATTCTCGATAAGTTACCCTTCCCGGGACAACACGACCCAGTAGTCAAAGCGACTATGGAATACTTTGAGCACCGCAGTCTCAATTCCTTCAAAATGTATAGTATCCCCGAGGCTGTCATGTTGTTCAAACAAGGCATTGGTAGACTTATACGTAGCGAAGAGGATAAGGGAGTAATGGCCATACTTGATAACAGAGTCATAGATAGTAGTTATGCAGAACTATTTCAAGAAGCCCTTCCTCCATCACCTGTTGTGCGGACATACGAAGAACTGCAAGACTGGCTGACAAAAGAAAATGTATAATTCTTTATGTAGTTATATTGCACATACATTCCTAAGTATGTTATAATGTTGTATACAAAAAAGGAGGCTATTTGGATGAGTTGGAAAATCGAAATTAAGAAGGTCACATCCACAGCAAAAGGATCTGTGACTGTGGACGGTACAGCATATGGAGAAGGTAAAGACGCCAAGGTAGATTTCAATGGCAAGTACAATGCAAAAGATCAAGAGTGGGAGTCTTTCAGCTCCAAAACAGCAGACCCTTCCATTATTAAGTCTACACCATCCTCGGAACTGTCGGATGTAGTAAAAGATATTGCGGCACAGGTATACGAACTTGCCCACGAAAAAGAGTGGGGCGAGGAAGAATAATAAAGCAGCCCTTGAGATCCCCCCTCAAGGGCTTTTGCATGCCTAGATTCTTGACCTGAAATACATAGATGATTTATAATACCTATATAAATATGTGGGGAGTGTTGTTATGATGTTAAATAGTGTAGTTGTGAGGACATTGGCCTCTATTTCCAGTGAAGTTTATTATGTAGGGGGATTCGTACGAGACTTGTTGTTGGGGCGACCCTCGAAAGATGTAGACATCGCTACTGATATTCCGTATCAAGAAGTGATTAATGCGCTTAAAGGTGTGGGGCTGAATCCAGTGGTGATAAATCAAGATCTGAATGTAGTTCAGGTTAAAGAAGATGGTATAGAGTTTGAAATCGCTCGATTCCGTACTGAATCATACCCAAAAGGCGGGTCACTTCGGCCTGAGTCCTATAACTTTATTCGGGATGTAGTGAAGGACTTAGAAAGAAGAGATTTTACAATTAACGCCATAGCCTTACATGTGCAATGCCCCTCAGCGGTTGCCGTAGAAGAGTATTTGGTGGATCCATTTTTCGGCGTCGCTGATATTAAAGCCAAGGCGTTACGCGCTGTGGGGTATAATGAGTCTTACATGAACGGTTTAAACCGGTTCAAAGAGAGTCCCGTTCGGATCATGAGGGGACACCGATTCGTTGCACAACTGGGATTCCAGATGGATTTGGGCACCTTTGAAGCTGTCAAAGAATGCTCCCCTATGTTGTCTGATGTCGCCAAAGTACCCACGGAACAAGTAGCACGTGAGTTCCTCAAACTTCTCGCATCTCCATATGCGTCAGAAGGTGTAAGAAGTATGCAAAGAGCTAATACTTTAGGTGTGGTACTTCCTGAAATGGCTCACTTGCCTGGTCATGAACAAAATCCAAAATACCATACATTAGACGCTTTTGACCATACTCTGCAAGTCCTAGACGGCGCTGTAGAGAATGGGGAAGACTTGCCTATGCTTTTGTCCACATTTTTGCATGACTGCGCCAAAGGCATTTACAAAAACACATATTATGTGGAAACTTACTCTCAGCAAGATATGCCGCAGAATGATTTGGACCACGATGACAGGGGTGCTGACCTAGCATACGATATTTGTGTGAATAAGTTTCAAGTTGGTAAAGATGTAGCTAAGCAAGTACGTACACTTGTGAAGTTTCATATGATTAGGTGTTCTTTAGAGCGTGCATCATTTGTTCGTTTTGTACGTAAGGTTGCCTCTCATTGCACCTCGAAAAACCAATTGAAAGAAATGTTAGAACGGCTGATCCGGCACAAAACCTATGACAATCGTGCAAGTAAAGTAGCGGCCGAAGGAGATCTAATTAAGCTTGAAAATCTCTATAAGAGTGTAATTGATAGCACTTATTTCTACCCCCACGAAATGATGATATGTGGGAAAGATGTCATTAATTTGATTCCTGAATATGACCAGAAGACTCATGGTAAAATGGTAGGAGACATTCTACGGAGATGTCTGCTTCTGATACAACAACATCCAGAACGCAACAGTGTTGAAGAACTTACATCTTATGTGGAGAAGCAGGTGAATGTTCGGGGCATTCAATCGACACCATTGGTCTAGCATCTTATCAATATTGGTGAGCAACACTGCTTCGAATCAGCAATAAGAATGGCGTGAACCTAATTGTGTCCACGTATTTTTGGGCAGAGAAGAGCGTTCCGAAGTATAAATAGAGGAGACCATTATCTTTGGTCTCCTCTATTTGTTGTTTTTATAGGTGATCCATTTCCATGGAGTAAAGGGTGGTGCTCAAAAACCTCATCGATTTCTGCCAGTTTATCTAACCGTAACAAAGTGTACCTACCCGTACTGCGCTCACCATTGATAGGATTAGGCACATTCAGCTTGAATTGAGATGGTGCTAAAACCAAGCCATCTCCACCACTACGCTTCGCCCTTTCAAAAGCTGAATTTAGATAGGGTTGTATATTACCAAAAGTGTGTACTTCTTTTGAGTTGTGAAGAGATCTATTTAACTCGGTTATCAGTAGTTCCAACTTTATAGCGACAAACTTATGTGTGTATACACATGCCTCCATGGCTTTTCCTCTCCCATACTGTCCAGGAGTATCTGAGGTGCGCTGACCCACCATCGCTATGTTCCCCTCCCCGTACACTCCAGAACTGTGCATAGACCGTGTACGTAAATGAGTTGCAAAATCTTGTAAGAAATGTTCTAGAGGGTTTTTGCTGGCTTGGGTAGCAATACTAGAGTTGAACTCATCCAAAGAGTAAATGAGATCATACACATCATTGGAGCTATATCCTACATCTGAGTCTAATTTGAACTCCTTACACAACTTCAAGAAAAAATGCAGTCCCGTTTGTATAGCAGATAACATTGCCATTTGTCTTTCTGATATATCCAAGTTATTTGCTCTTTTATTTTGCTCGTTTGCCTTTAAATACATTTTTACAGTATCTTTCACTTCATCATCATCCTGTCTCATGCTCCACAAGCTGTAACCAACAATGAAGTTTTTATCTTTGAAGTCCCTGAAAAGATCTGCGGTATGTTTTGCTGTATCTCCCTCCGATGTGCCTTTGAGAGAGCCATCAATACTAACCTGTATTGTCCTGTCAGTTATCGAGTCTGCTTGGATAAATCTCTGTCCCAATGACAACAGGGGATTGCGCATCTTGTATCTGAACTGGCCCTGACCGCCTTCTCCACGACCTAGCTTCCGTTCTATGCCCTTTATATAAACATTTTTCATGATAGCATGAACTTTTTTCATCTTCTCGCTGTCCCAGCCATCATCTTGGTTACCTCCGCCATATTCATCACAAATCAAAGGTATCGTATAGGATACAGTCAGCATCTTTGACAGCGCAGGAGTACTGGGTGGATAGTTGTTGATGGTATGTGAAGCATGCCCAAAAAAGGGTGCTAATGCCCCTACAGTTAGGGTTTTTCCGGATCCTGGTTGTCCTGCCACATGAAATATAGGAAACTCATTAATGGCCTGCCTAATGTTGTATTCATGTACAGTGCTGAAAAAGAACCCACCCAACTTTAGCATAACATCTTTTTTGTTCAACTTGAGAAAATTCTGAGCAACAAACTTCAACACCTTAGGCCATTGTTGCTCCGTATATTTCATGTTTCCGTATATATCAGTGCTTGATTCATCGTCATCGTCCAACCGGATTTTGGGGTGAACAAACACAACATTTTCTGCTACAGTTCCATCGTGGGTGTAGACTTTTCCAGAGGGAGTGCAAAAGTATTTGGTCAGGTCGCCCTTAAACCTTTCATATCCAAGCACTGTTGTGCCCTTCTTTTGTGCATACTCTTGACCAACCCAATCTAAGTCAGTCAGTTTATATGAGAGACCACGCATATGTGATTGTGGAAAAAATGTGCGTGGTTCAACTATTCCTGCTTGCAAACCTATAGCGTCCTGAAGATTTTTCACAGTATTGAAGTCATCTGTATTTAGAAAAACATTCAGGCTTGATTTGCTCGGGTTTTGTGGGCATAACAAAAACTCACTGTATACTTTGCTTATATCTTGGTTATGAACCTCAATCTTAGACATGGGTTGAAGCAAATAGTTAGTGACCTCTATATCTTTAGTGGTCTTTCCGTTGTTTTTTGACTCCTGTATCCAATAGGCCCCGTCACGTTCTAAAACTACCACATCTTCATACCCTTGCCAAGCATTTTTACACACACTCTGGAGAGATTGGTATATATCTTCCCTAGTGATATTGGCATTAAAATGCTCGATTTTCTCTTCTCTTTCAGATTGAGACGCATGGGGGTTATCCTTCAACCACTTGATCACTTTATGCAACCTAGCACGGGATGGTGCCGATATCTTATTAGTCTCTTGAAACACACCTTGTTTCAAGTGAAGAGCTAGAGCATCTAAGTGTTCATCCCGCATTGTCTCCTCATCGACTTGATAATCATGATTGATCACCTTTTTCAGCATGTAAGAATCAAATAACACGAGAGGACCTATGGCCTGTACAAGCGAACTGATTGAGTTGTATTGTTGGGTCAGTGTGGTGTGATGGTTTACTACACCATTCACGCTTTTGTTTGGTTTGGCAGGCTTATTCTGTGCATTCGTTTTGGACGGAATGTTGTTGGTGTTCGTTGTCATGTGAGTTCTGTAGCCTCCATTCGTCCTTTTTCCGTTTCAACTCCTCATATTGTTTTTCCAGAGCACTCACCCGATCTTTATCTCCACGCAGTTTTGCCATATACTTCAAGCTGCTCACAGATTTCATCTCACGAACATATGGGTGGTTATTTACATACTCCTTATTATACTGGCGCATGTTTGCACGTCTACGTTCCAACACATCTTTATTACCCACTCAGTACCACCTCTTTAGATTTTAAGTATGTGTGTTACTCATTTTAACATGTATTATGTGTTTTGTCAAGTATCCAAGGAGGTCTTACAAATAAGTGTGAAGGATAATACATTGCTCAAGAAAAGAGATTTTCTACTATTTTGGTGCAATACAATGTATGAGCATAATTTAGCACGAATATGACCTCTATTTAGACATGATACTTCTAGGATACTGTTAAGACCTGCTGACGTCTAGATCATACTAGTGCACACTTGTCAAGTATCATGGTGTGCGCAAAATGTTCCTTCTGGAAAGGGGCGGCGTCTCATCATGCTTCGGGGCTTTCGTGGAAAGGTGTAGGGGTGCCCTGCACCTGACAGTATCAAAGGCGGTACCTAGGGTCTTAAACAACGATTTTCTGAAAAGTATATTTCTGTGAAAAGTATGCGAGTCTTTCCAGAAAAAGGCTAAGTACCCCAAGTAACATAGCAACAAAAGCGTCCCTTGCCAACAAGATTATCGCTGTCCGACGGGAAAGAAGCTTTGTGTGAAAAGTATTCTCAAGCCCAAGTAACATATTGACACGTTGCACGCCTTTCCAGAAAAGATTTTTCGGAGTCATCCTTGTGTGCAAGACGGGGGTGGTAGTGGTGTGATACGCCGAATGATACTTAGTGTACTCACTCTTCCACAAGATGTAGAGGCAACATTTCGTGAATGTCATGCAGTGAGTCCACTTTACGAACAAAGAACGAGTGCCTCTATCAGCTTCTCGATACCGGTGGGTGTAACTTAGGTGTGAGGTCTTGCGATAAAAGGGATAAGATGGTATCACCTCCTACACCCAACATTTGAGTCCACTAGGCCCAATATCATGGACTCACCTTTTTAGCAAGGCCTAAGTGTGCATGGCGTGGAGATGGGACAAAGGTCTGACACTGAACAAGACCTTGCCATGAAGGTGAGTCCATATATGGACTCACCTTGGACTCAATGTTTCTGTGTCGGTTACGAAAAGCTTGAAGGCCCTCTTCAGAATATATGGGATAAACACAGGTGAGTCCACATGTGGACTCATATTTGAGTATTTAATTAGACCTTGCCATGAAAGGTTTCTTCCTTTTGGTCGGATACGTGTCGTGAGTCCACATTGGACTCATATCTCTGACCTTTTTTTTCTTAATTTTAAATTTATTTATAAATATTTAAAATTAATTTTTTTAAGGAATAATATACCCCCGTGTACGGTTATTTATATTTTATGTCGCGTGTGTGTATGTGTATATATTGGGGGGCGAAAAGTGCACATTTCATATATGACAAAGATACTTAGAATCAATAAGAAAAAGGTCAGAGACATGAGTCCAATGTGGACTCACGACACGTGTCTGACCAAGAGAAAGAAACCTTTCACAGCAAGGTCCAATTAAATATTCAAATGTGAGTCCACATGTGGACTCAGTATGGACTCAGAGGGGGGTTTGAGACGCACTCACGCCTTGCCACAAAAATGGACTCACTTGGTTCCACAGCACATACTCTTGTGGATACACATATATATTCCCGACCTTGTCGTAGAAAACATGGTCGCATGTGGGTGCATGGGAAATGTACATGAACGTTTGTGGAAAAACGCATAAAGCCCTATCACACTTCTTACCCAAAGGTATCTACTGACAGAGAGACCTTGCCACGAAAATGGACTCACCACATCCGCATGCCCTGAAGTGTGCTCAAAACTTTCGTCATACGGGCAGAAGTGTGTAAAATTTTCTGGACATCCTAGCATAAAGATTGTATGCAGGGCTTGTCAGAAAAATGGACTCATGCACTGTGCATCTACGGGCGCGCCACATGCAATGCAATTCTCTCCTTGTCACGAAAGAGCCATCACCCATGTAGGGTTACAATTTAAGCGTCTCTTCTCTGTTCCCATCGTAGAGGGAAAGCAAGAGGCCCCTTTTCGATAAATGGACTCACCACATACTGTGTGGATACGACATAGTATACTCAGTTATAAACCTTGTCCTCGCCGGTTTTCCCAGATGTTGGATGAGTGCCACACCATCCAACTAAGCACTGTCCGCACCTTTCCAATAAGATGGACTCACTCGATTGTAGGTAGTTGTAATCATTCACCGCCCCCTAAACACATAAGTCGGATATGTGTGAATGAGCGCCATTTATTTGTGACGTGATCCCCACAGGGACTGTGTTTCTAGGTGAAAGCGAACTACCCAGCAGTCATCATCAATGTTACTCATTGGCTCATGAACAAGAAAAAGCCCTCGGGAATATACCTTGTCCATGCGATGGATACAATATTCGGCATTATATTCTGCCAGATGAGTATCCCGTGCAATCCTTTCTGTGTCATAATGGTTTAGAGCAGATGAAAATGAACACCATTTGGTCTGAGCCCTTTGACCCTATTTAATGCGGGGAACACACATCAACATATACTTAACATGTTTATCCAAATGAGGCTCATTTGGCGTTGAACAGAGAAAGGCGGTCGGAAAACATACTTGATGACTAGATTTAGTATCTCCTATGTGGAGTATTAGATTGACATATTAGGGACAGTGGGTTTAAAATTGGTTGAATACAAAGCTAGGAGGGTATACATGCTGGATACTGTACCATTGGCCTACCGAATGCGCCCACAAACCTTGAAAGAATTCTTCGGTCACAAAGACACCATGGCGAATCAGTCCATGTTGAAGAGCATGATCGAGAAAGACAGATTGTTTTCTTTTTTGTTTATGGGACCTCCAGGGGTTGGAAAGACATCACTAGCCACTATTATAGCAAATCAGACAAAAAGTCATTTTGTGTTCGAACACGGGGCATCTACTACTGCTGCTGAACTACAAAAGATATTCGCGGAAGCACAAAAACGAAAAGAAGAAACGAAGCAGGCCACTATCCTTTTCATAGATGAGATACACCGGTTCAGCAGTACACAGCAAGATAAGTTGCTGTCACATGTGGAAAAAGGAACAGTAGTACTGATCGGAGCAACTACAGAGAATGTATTTAGAGAACTGCAACCCGCACTAGTGTCGCGATGTATGGTTATGAGACTAGAGGTGCTGAAAGATACGGACATCGAACGGATCATAAAAAGAGCGTTAAAAGACAAAGAGCGTGGGTTGGGGAGTTTTGACCTCAAGATAGAACCACAGGCATTGGAAAGAATCGTACGTGCGGCTAATGGAGATGCCAGGATTGCGCTGGGAGTCTTAGAAAAGTGCCACGTGTTCGGGCAGGGTGCAATTACAAGAGAATTGGTAGAACGTGTGGTATCCACTCAGACAATCAAGATGGATAGAAAAAGTGATGAACACTACAACTTGATTGCAGCATGGATTCATTCCACCAATGGGTCTGATGTCCAAGCGAGTATCTATTATTTAGCAAGGATGATAGAAGCAGGAGTGCCACTGGAGTTTATATGTAGGAGAATGCAAATACTGGCCGCGGAAGATATATCTCTAGCAGACCCTATGGCTATTGTAGTGGTTAACAATTGTGTACAGGCCGCCCAAGATGTGGGGTGGCCAGAGGCGCGAATACTGCTGTCCCAAGCATCTTCGTACATGGCCCTAGCACCAAAAAGCAATAGCACATATAATGCGATCAATCAAGCTATTTCTTTTGTACGTGCTGGCAACCTTGATCCAATCCCGAAGGCGATAGCTGACCGGAGTCACCACAATAAACGGATCGGTCAAGGCTTTGACTATAAATACCCACATGACTATGAGAATGGCTGGGTTGAACAACAGTACTTGCCCGAAAGATATAAAGATATAGAATTCTATTCCCCCAAAGATGCCACGAATGAAAAAAGAATGTATTCACATTGGCTCAGCATACAAAATAAAAAGACAGAATAGTTATCTATTCTGTCTTTTTCTCTCTTTGCAAGCTTATTTACGTTGCAATTTTTCTAAGACAAGTTGTACGAGGCATTCATGTTGCACTGCTACCGATGTGGAATCAAACACATTTTCCATTTCACGCAAGAAAGCATCTTTGTCTGCTCGGAAGATCATACCTTTGTTCTTCTGGAGAGTGTCGGCTACTTTTTCGTTGATCTCTGTCACTATCCCATTATACTTCGCACGTACAGTGCCAACAGTCGGAAGGATGGAGCCTATCACGTATCCGTGAGAACGGCAAATGCGCGATGCGATCTCTTCTGCCGATGATGTGGGCCGTTCCTTTATAACTGGAGCGACAACCTCTATAAGTTTTCTCACGTCCTGCTCGTTACGAGGATTGTACTTCACAACTTTGTCACTTCGTACAGTCTCGTAATAAGATTTTTTGTTGACTACAGTTGCTTGTATAAATCCTTTGACCCCTGTCACACGTTCAAACTCCACCATACCAATATCTGTCTTGCTAGCACGCGCTACAAGTTCCACCTGATGCCTAACTTTTTCATAGTCTGGACTTTCTTTATCTATGCTGAAGAGATCAAGAAATAACTTTTCTCTTAGTACTCGCGATTGTTTATAATCCTCTTTGTTGTAGTGATTATTCAAATACTTTACCACTTTTTCGAATGTTTCGTTATCAATACCTTGCGGCAACATTAGTTCCGTCATAATGTCCAGTCCCCCTGTTAGTGTTTAATGTTGGCGATTGTTGGCGATTCATGTTTTATTATAACACGTCTAAGTATATTTGCACAAGTTCGAATTTAAGTTGGAAAAGTTTTCCAATTGTTTGTGTATCCACAAACACGATGTGGAACAGATGGAGAGATTAAACAGCATATTGGTTGACTGGGGCACATACAGGGTGATAGAATGCGATACAAATTTTGAACATGTATATAAACCAAAGGAGGAGACGCAAGTATGTCAGAACCAGACGTTATCTCCACAGATAAAAAACGCATCTCATACTCACAAATGTCTTGTTATAAGAGATGTAAGAGAAAATGGTACTACCGGTATGTTGAGAAGTTGCAGCCAATATATACCACACGGCCCCTGGCTTTGGGTAAACTGATACACATGGGAATGGAGTGTCTCTATGGCGGGAAAGACTGGCGCCAAGGCATGTTTGATATGCACATGGAGAATGTAAATCTCATTAAAGATTCGCTGGCTATGCCGGAGGAAGAAAAAGCTCAACACATAGAGGATGCTTCCCAGTTTTATGAGGATGCTATTGCAGTCTTTGAACGTTATGCAGAACATGATGCCGAAAAGCCTCTGTTGGGACCTGGGTGGAAGGTAGTATCCTTGGAAGAAGAGTTCTTGGTGAATCTGATTGGTGCAGAAGATCAATTGTATGGGTTCATCGATATGATTGTAGAAGATGCTGATGGAGGGATATGGGGGATCGAGCACAAGTCTGGTGAGCAATTCTTCGATGTGGAACAATTGGCGCTCAATGAGCAGACATCACTCTATATCAGTGTACTCAAAAACTATTATGGCAATAACGTAAAAGGTATGATATACAATCTTGTTCGTACTAAGGTGCCATCTGTACCAAAAATGACCAAAGCAAAAGGCATGTCCAAAGCTGCTATTGATACAACATGGGAAGTGTATAAAGAAGCACTCCTAGAAAACGGACTCGATCCTGCTGACTATGTAGACATGCAGATGAAGTTAGAAAACAACAAGTTTGTAGATCGTTCTTATATTTACAGAACTAACAAAGAATTGAACAACTTTATTGAAGAAACAGCACATGTAATGCATGCAATCGTTGATCAAGATCCTGACACATGCTATAGAACTCCTACACGGGATTGCAAATGGGACTGTAAGGAATTCCACGAGTTGTGTATTATGGACTTGAAAGGGCTAGATACAACATACTACAAAGAACGTGCTTTTGTCACGAGACAAAGTGGTCGTGATACAGAACCAACTGAAGATCAGGAGTTGCCAGAAAACGATTGAGACATACCGCCGAGAACCAATATACAGTATATGGACAAATTCCATTGACATATTTCTGAGGTATGTGATAGAATACATGTATGAAATTGAGATTGGTACTGTAGTTACCTCTCGAGTAAAACTGTACCTACTCACAAATGAATGGAGGAATCATATAACATGATTAATGGCTTGAATATTGAGAAACTCTCTGAAAAAGAACCGGGTATTAAGATCATTGTGTATGGACCCCCAGGTGTGGGAAAAACATACTTTTCCAGTAGCGCTCCTAAGGCTCTATTCGTAGACGTTGAAGGTGGTACGCTGTCTATCAAAAACGCAGGGCGGCAATTGGATGTCGTAAAAGTGAACAAGTTCCGTGATATCTTTGAAATTCACAAGTTCCTTGCCTCGGGCAAACATGAGTATGAGTCCGTCATTGTCGATTCCTTGACTGAGTTGCAAAAGAAATCCATGGACGGGATCATCGAAGAAGCATATCGCAAAGACCCAACAAAACGCGATCCGGACGTGGCTGAACTTCGTGACTGGGGTAAAAACACGGCACAACTTCGCAAAGCGGTTCGGTATTTCCGTGACCTTCCTATGAACGTTATTTTTACTGCTCTTGCAAAAGAAAGCAAAGATGAACGTACTGGAGAAATCAGCATTGGTCCTGACCTAACACCAAAATTGCAAAACGATGTTGCTGGTTATTTGGATATCATTGGTCATATGTCCGCAAAGGACAAAGAAGATGGTATCGTACGCCAGATGCTTGTACAACCAACAGGCAAATACATGGCAAAAGACCGCTCAGGCCGATTGGGGAAAGTTGTAAATGCCCCTGATTTCCGTCAAATCTTGGATGTAATTGAGGGGCGCAGTGCATCCGCTTCGCCAGAAAAAGAACCTGCTCCTACACCATCTTCCACCACTGAGTGATATTATTGACGAGTGGACAGATTTAATGATAGAGTAATACTGTAATACAGGAAATACTGTAATACCAAATAAAACCACACACTTAGGAGAGATGAATACTATGCCTATTATCAACCTGGATATGTCCAAAACAGAAAACAACAACCTGATCCCAGAGGGGGAATATCAGGCGTTCGTATACGACGTTGCTCAAAGACAAAACAAAGCTGGTGATGGCTTCTACCTTAACTGGCAGTTTAAGATCCAAGGTGGAGACAGCGAAGGAAAACTCGTCTTCCACATCACTTCTCTGAAAGACAACGCTCTGTTCAAACTTCGTGAACTGTTGGAAGCAATTGGGTATTCGGTACCTACAGATGGTCAGTTGGAACTCGATACAGACGATCTGATGGGCAAGAAATGTACCCTTGTTATTGGACACCGCGAGTACCAAGGCAAGCAGCAAAACGAGATTCGTGAAATCTTGACAGCTAAGGCGTCTGAGCAAGACGAGTTTGACAACGAATACTAAAACCCACAGGACAGGGCCACGAGCCCTGTCCTTATCTATGTGTCGGCTGATTCATTTACGCTCTTCTGGATGTCCGCAATACCGACAACAATCCTCGTCGTATTCCCCATCTTCTTGTGTGTAGTCGCACAAATGATCCGGAGAATCGGGGCACCACCATCCGCTTCTGGTCTCACAAACGCCACATTTGGCTTCACCATAAGTGTCTTTTCTAAACTCATGTATACAACTGGACTTCAAGTGCTTTATTTCATCTCGGATGGTTTCTTCTTCCTTTTTCACATCTGTTAGTCTGCGTTGTAATTGTGCAAGCCTCTCTTTGATCTTTTCAGCTTTCATTCGGCCCCTCCTTTCTCTGAAAACTATTAAACCACATCAATTTGTTATACGTCAAGAGCCTACTTCTCACGCGTGCGCCCACGGAACCTTTTCTGGAAAAGAAGTAAATTGTTTGTTATTGTTTGTGTTTGTGTGTAATAGTGCTAGAAACATAACTGTTTATAGTATTGACAAGTGTCTAGATTTTGTGATAAAATTATATTAATCCCACATTGTGGAATATAATAAAAATGTCTAAGGAGTGTTGTCTAGTGTCTACTGAACTACTTAACCAAATTTATGTCGATGAAATGCAAGAAATGGTCGGAGCTGAAATTGTTTCTGCACTTGATGCCGTGAAGAAAAACAAGGCAGAAATTGCTAAGCTTGAGGCAGAACGTGCTCAGGTTTGTCCTCCAGAAGTAAAAGAACTTGAGGATAAGATCGCAGAAGCTCTAGCGAATAAAAAGAACAAAGAAGCTCTTCGGTTACGTAAAGAACTCAAAAAAATCTACCCAAGCTCCGTGCTTGCAGGTCTGGACTTCAAGTTGGAACGAGCACGCAATTGGCGTTTGTCTAATTCCGTAGCTCCGATGATGTTCTGGGGTCCTCCAGGATCGGCAAAAACACAAGGTATTACACACGCAGTTAAAAACCTGACCAATGAAAAAGGTTTGCGTGTAGCACTTATTACAACATTCATGAGTGCTTATGACCAAGTGGCGTTGCGCGGTATGCCAACGATTGACCGTGAAAATGAGGTTACCGTTTGGTATCCACAGGAAAGCTTCCCTTCCGAACTCAACTGCGCCGACTACGACGTAGTTGTATGGATGCTTGATGAACTTTCCGCCGCATCTCGTCCTGTTCAACCTGTATTGTACCGACTTTTGCAAGAAGGACAAATCGAGGGAATGATTCTTCCTAAGAACGTCATGATGATTGCAGCAGGTAATGACAAAGATGACCGCGCTATTGCGATGGATATGTCGTCTGCAATGTCCAACCGGATGGTGCACTTCGATGTTCGTCCTTCTTTGGACCCTTGGAAACAATGGGCTATCCAATCGGGCGTTCACCCGATGGTTATCGCTTACCACAACTCCAACCAAGGTCAAAATCTACACAACATGGATACATCCGTAGTTGGTATGATGAAGGCTTTCCCAACGTACCGTACATGGGAGAAAGTTTCCGATGATGTTTACAAGTACCACAAAAAGCCAGAGCGTCTTCTGGACTTGCGGGTCATCGGACATGTTGGTCCTGTGGCTGGAATCGAATTCAACACATTCTTCAAACTCTTTGATCAACTGCCTGACCCAGAAGGAATTCTGGATGGTAAAGTTGAGGCAGTTCCAAAAGAGGATGATATCATCTACGCAACTCTTTCCAACCTCGTTGCTTGCATTCTCAAGAAACACACACCTGAACGTATGGACAACTTCTTCAAGTACATTTCGGCAGTGTGTGAGACTCGGGATGAAATGGGATACATGGCTATCAATGATATGTTCCGTTCTAAGAACAACACTGTCATTCAAATGGCTATGAAAACCGCAGGCTGGACGAGATGGGCAAGCAAGATCATCAATATGCAAAGCTGGAGCTAAACCACAACTAGAAAGAGGACAGCAACTTTGCTGTCCTCTTTCTCTTTGTCAGGGGCGAATAAGTATTGACTTAACGTGGTATTATGTGTTACAATAAACGCAGATTTAGATCTTATAATATATGTAAGGAGTGTTGTATTGTGTCAAAGTCAATTAGCGCAGCTGAGCGTATTTCAACGGTAAAAATCGATCTTATGGAACAAGAACCTTTCCTCGCGGTGCTGGGTGTTAAAACTAGGCACGTGCTGGACAACAATGAACCCACGATGTACGTCAATGGTAAGATCATGGGATTCAATGAGGAGTTTGTGTTGGCTCAGAGCAAAGGTACGCTTAAGGGTGTAGTAGCTCACGAAATTATGCACATCGCTTTATTGCATTTGTATCGTCGTGGTGCACGTAATAGTCTTCTCTACAACTACGCGACCGACTTTGCTATCAACTGGATTCTTCGCGAGTCAAAATTCGATCTGCCAGATGGCGGTTTGTACAGCGCTGATTTCGCAAACATGGGTGCAGAAGTCATCTACGACAAGCTTGTAGAAGCCTTGAAGAAAGAAGGCATCGACCCCAAATCTGTTGGCAAAAACCCTTCTGGCGGTCAACAGCAGTCTGGTGGACAACAATCTGGTGGACAACAATCCGGTGGACAACAATCCGGTGGACAACAATCTGGTGGACAACAATCTGGTGGACAATCTGGTGGACAACAGTCTGGTGATCAAGGTTCTGGCCCAAGCAATAAACAAGTACATGATGCGCTCAGCAAGCACTTCGATATCGAAGGTGACCGAGTTGTGGGTAGTCATGATATGTGGGATAAGAACATGTCGGCAGAGCAAAAACAACGCGCTACAGATGATTTAGCTAGTGCAGTCAGACAAGCACAAATGGTAGCAAACATGAAACGCCAACAACAAGGAAAAGGATCTAGTCTCATTGACCGAATGATTGATGAGTTGCTGAAACCAAAGATCACTTGGCAAAAGTACGTAAAGTCCTTGATCAGACCGCGTGAGTTGGATACTTGCTACACAAATCCGGACAGATACTACTCCTATCGGGGCGATATCGACATGTCTATGGGAGACATTCCTTTCCCTGGCGACACCCCTGCAGGTGAGAAACTTGAAGGAGTCGTGTTTGTACTAGACACCTCCGGTTCTATAACCCGTCAAGAAGCAACAGGATATTTATCCGAGATGCAAGGACTTATGCGTCAATTCCCAGATACACTTGCAATGTACATGTCTTGTGATTACGACTGCACAGACCCTGTGGACTTGCAAACCGTGGATGGAACTACTATCGATCTCAAAACTGTCAAACTTAAAGGTGGCGGCGGTACATCCTTTAAACCTCCTTTCGAGTTCTTTGCAGCACCTGAAAACAAGCGCAAGTTCGATGTTCAATTGTTGGTTTACTTCACAGATGCGTATGGGGATTTCCCAACGGAAAAACCGCCATACCCAACAATCTTCTGTGTAACAACAGATGCCATCAAGAATGTGCCTGATTGGGCTATCGCTATTGACTTGAGATAACTTTCATTCAAAGACTAGGGCCAGCATTCGTGCTGGCCTTTTTCATATGTAGGCATGCTTTATGCTTTTACATAAAAAGTTTAGTGCATGCGATGGTGGAAGACACGTGTCATTCCTTATATTGACATGTATACTGTATTAGTGATAGAATACACATACAATATGGTATGTGGAGGTTGTATATCACTATGCTAATTTTAACAGAGGAAACCTTAAAGGACTGCGTTGAAGACCTAGCAGCCTCAAAAGAGATTGATCACGATACGGAGACAACCGGACTCTTTGCATTCAAAAAGATGAACAACATAAAAGATCCAGGTGAGGCGCGAATAGCTGGTCATGCTTTTTTATCACGAAAATCGAAGAGGAAATATTATATACCGATTAGACATGAAACAATCATTGAAACCACCTTAGTATACGGGCTTCCCCCAAGAACAACGAAAGAGACTCTTCACTCTGTAATTGAGGCCATTCGTGAAGGCGTACGTAGCTCTCTTGGCAGTATGTACATTGATCTCAGTTACAACATCACGGGCTTTAGTGAAACTAAAAAGGCCCAATCCAAGCGACAAAGTGCGAAACTGAAGATACAAGTGGAAGCATATATAGACGATTATGACTTCGTGATATGTGAGACGGTCCGCAATGTAGTGGACAAACTATCTGGTTCCATCGTATCAGAAGAGTTAATTCTCAAAGAATCCACCACAGAGGTCTATGAGGGGTGCTGGAACGAATCCACAAATACTATAAAGAACTTGAGTATTGCCTTAGTTAATAACGCAATCCGTCCTATCTTCGAAGCCGAAGAGAAGACTTTCGTTGGTTTCAACTATAAGTTCGATCTCTCAGTCATGAGATTCGATGATATTATACCTAAAGCAGAAGTGCAAGATGTAATGGTGCTCTGTCATTTGAATCAAGAAAACGAATTTAACTATCGGTTGAAAGATCTGGCTGTGAAATATGTGGATAAAAACGCTAAGGATCAGCAGGATTACATCAAGGAGTACATCAAAAAGTGGAAACTAAAACGATACAGCCAAGTGCCAGCCAACTTGCTAGGTGAGTATGCAGAACAAGACGTACACCTTACTAGTGAATTGCATGAAAGTGTAATGGATGAAATTATCACACAAAACTTTACCAATTTGACAGTGAAAGATTTTGAAAAAAATCTGGTCTACAAGGAAAGTGTATTTCTGCGTCTATTGGATAAAATATGGTATAATGGCATCCCTATTGACCCAGCGGCATGTAGAAAAGGTATAGAAGAAGCTGATGCGCGTTCTGAGGAACTTTTGAAACAAGCGAAAGTAATCGTGGGTGTTGATGTCAACTTAAACAGCCCTGTACAACTTATGAAGATACTTGGCCTAACCACCACGGCTAAGGAGGCATTGGAAGAGAGTAGCCATCCTCTTGTATCTACAGTGCTTGAGTACCGAGCATGGCAAAAAGTCAAGACAACCTACTACGAAGTGTTTTTGAATGATCGCGACGAACAGAATAGACTTCATCCAGACTTGTTCCAGATTGGAACGGTGACTGGTCGGTTGTCTTGTCGGAATCCGAATCTCCAAGCACTACCACGGGCGAAGGATGACACTGATCCCTTTGCTCATATCTACCGTGTCCGTAATGTAATCGTGCCTCCGGGACCAGATTATGCTCTTGTGTTTTCTGACTTATCTCAGGCCGAAATGCGGATAGCAGCCCACTATGCTAAAGAAACAGCGATGATAGACATTATTAAAGCTGGAGGAGACTTGCATACCCAGACGGCTGTCGTTATGTTTGGTGACAAATGTATAGACCCTCGTACGGGTGTGCCTACAAAAGAATATCGTAACTTTGCAAAAAGACTTAACTTCGGTATCATTTACGGTATGGGTGCAAAAGCCCTAGCAGGAAACTTGGGGTGCAGTATTGAGAAAGCTAAAGAACTGCTTGACCAATACCACGAAAAATTCCCAGGGTTCAAAAAGTTGTATGCAAGTGCGGAAATGCGAGCTATAGTACGTGGCTGGATTACTATGTGGTCAGGTCGTAGACGCCGTTTCAAAGGCGACAAAATTGAAATGTGGGAATGCAGAAAGGCCATGAACAATCTGATCCAAGGATCCGTATCGGAAATGATGAAACACGCGATGATCAAAGTGGACAAATTGTTCCGTGAAGAAACCGGCGACCGCTCCTATATATTCAATCAAGTGCATGATGACCTGCAAATGGCGGTTCACAAGGATGACTGGCACTTGGTCCCTATCATTCGAGACATTATGCAGGACCACCCTTGGTGCACAGTTCCTATCATCACAGATACAGAATACTCTCTTACTTCTTGGGGAGAAAAGAGCAAGTGGAAAGAGGGTATCGACCCGTGGGCAACTAAGTCCTTTGTAGTCTGATATGTGTGGAGGGGGTATAGAGTCATGAACCCTCTCCACCAAATCCTCTTTTGCATTTATGAACTGCAATTATTGAGTTAACTACAACCGCATGTTAGAATACATATAAGAATTAATGGTTGATTTATATAGCACCTTAGAATGACTAACAAAATAGAACACCCATCCCATAGACTGTCTAGTTAAGATACCGTTAGCTAGGTGGTCTATTTACTTTCTATATATTCATAAAAGAGGTGAAATGTATGTTGTTCATTGTTCTAGACCCTGGAAAATCTACAGGCATGACTGTTATGAAAGACGGAAAGTACATATTTGGATGTACTGTTGAGGATTATAACTGGACTTGGCTCATGGAAAAAGTGGAAAGTCTAGCTGCGAGACACAAAAATGTGACAGTCATTACAGAGGAATTTCGCGTATACCCTGGAATGGGTGCACAACAAGCTCTCCAACCTGCTTGGAGTGCACAAATAAATGGGATGCTAGAGTATTTTGTGTATTTGAATAGTAGAAAAGGAAAAAACTATCACTTTATAAAACAGTGGGCATCGACAGCTAAGACATATAGCAGTGATGATAAACTTAAGCAACACGGGTTATGGAAAGGCACGAAACATCAAAAAGACAGTGCACGTCACTATATATTCTATATTGAAAATACACGCAATAAGGAGATGAAAAGGGCATGAGACTCCCGCAAACAGAGTATACGTTATCCATGCACACACTGAAAGGCTCCCGTTTTTCATGGGTATGGTATACCTTCTCTGTATGTCTCGCTATTGCATATGTGACGGTTGCATTTAACTTTAATAGCCTCTATGTCAATGATATAGTTTTTCTACTGCAACTGCCAGTGTACGTAGCTGTGATCATCCTGCATGAGGGAATACATATTGTTTGGAAGATCATATTTGGCTATACTGGGAAAATGGTGCGCGTAAGGAATGGGTCGACATCTATAATAACCTTCGTTGTGGATCAGCCCATCAAGAAATGGCACTTTTTGGCTATCGTATCCAGCCCGTTTATTTTGCTTAACATCGCGACCATACCATTCCTGTTTACACCTTATGCACCCTATATACTTCTCCCCATGCTGTTGAACAACTTGGGGTGCCATATTGATGCCAAACTCACAGCTGTTGCGTTGTTATCTAATCCGAAACATGTGGAAGTAAACAATGGCACTATTCGGTATGTGTATACTTGAGACATGTATACTTTGACGTCTTTTCTGACATAGATGGAATTGAGCATGTTCCGAGCATCCGGTTTTAATTCATTGACTATACATACCGAACTGTGATACAATTACAGTACAACACCAAAATTGATTTAGGAGGACTTAATATGGAAAGATCTTTAGATGTTATTCTCGACTTGTCGTTTGGTTCGTGTGGTAAAGGCCTTATCGGGGGCTATCTCGCCACTCGTAACAAGTACGACTTCGCTATAGAGAGCTATGGTGTGCAGGCTGGCCATACGGTTATTAAGGAAGATGGCACTACATACGTTGTACAACAACTCCCACAAGCACTGATCGACCCAGATGTGAAATTGTATATTGGGGCTGGAGCAGTAATCGACATTGATCAGCTCAAAAAAGAAGTGGATGAGTATCTAGGCGGCATGGAAAAAGCAAAAGGTCGTTTGTTCATTCACCCACGCGCTTCTGTAATTCAAGACCAACATAAACAGTGGGAAAGAGAAAACATTAGATCTGGTAGCACATTTAAAGGTGTTGGAGCAGCCAGTGGGTTTAAGGCCATGAGACACCCGGATCACACCCTCATTAAAGATTTACCAGAGTGGGCCGACTTTATTGCGGATACAGCTGAACTCGCTTGTGATGCTTTAGAAGATGGCAAATCAGGCATTCTGGAAGTGGCTCAAGGATTCGAACTAGGTTTAAACCACGGGTTCCAGTATCCTAATTGTACAAGTCGGGAATGCACACCTATGCAAGGTCTATCGGACAATGGTATTCCTCCAAAACACGTTCGCGACACATATGGTGTAATCCGGACGTACCCAATTCGTATTTCCAATGAAATGGCTACTTCCGAAGGTGGACAAGCCTACTCAGGTGATGGCGGTAAAGAAATCACCTGGGAAGAAGTAGAAGACCGGGCAGGTGCTCCACGTGGTGCATTCTCCTCAAAAGAATTAACTACAGTGACTAAAAAGCTCCGTCGTGTCTTTGAATTCGATGTGGAACGTATCAAGCGGGCTGTGAAAATCACAGGGGTAAACAAATTGGCCGTCAACTTCATTCAGTATGTCAACTATGTTGATGCTGGCGTTACTGATTACGAAAAACTGTCTGAAAAATCAAAAGAATTTATTCGGATGATTGAGAAAGAAACAGGTGTACCAGTAGTTCTTATTGGTACCGGACCTCGTAACGACCAAGTCATCGACCTAGAAGCATAATATAAAACAAAAAGAGAGAGTTCACACATGTGACTCTCTCTTTTTATGCTAGAATTGACACAGTATGTTGATGTGTGTTATGATAACAGCATAAACCATATAAGGAGTGTTTTATAATGTATGTGTATATCGTTGTTTTTCCAGGATTTGAATTCGAGGGATCAGCTGTTATCGTAGCTAGTGACCAAGAAAAAGCATGTACTCAACTAGAAGATCACTTCCGTCAGGAAAGATTTGGAAAAGAAGGTGAAGAAAATTTTCACCCCGACCACCCAGAAGTTTTCTCATATAGTGTTGTATCTAAAATAAAAGCGGCAACAGATGAAGAGCCTAGCTTAAAATACATTAATTATGGTGGAGAAGGATCTAGATAACACACACATAAATGAAAGGGAGTACCAAGAAGGTACTCCCTTTCATTTATGTATTTACCAAAAACATTCCGGAACAGAGAAGGAAATACATATTATTGATTCGTCTCCTGGCACATGGTAGAATGGTGTATGTATTTTACTATGTATGTGAGGAGATAAATATGAGAGATACATCATTCAAGTTTATAGATTTGTTTGCTGGTATAGGAGGTTTTCGTACAGCTTTTGAAAGACTGGGCGGTCAATGTGTTTTTTCTTCAGAAATAAACCCTTTTGCACAACAAGCCTATAACATATTGCATGGGGAAGTACCAGCGGGAGATATACGACAAGTACAGGCAGATGATATCCCTGATTTCGATTTGCTATGCGGAGGCTTTCCTTGTTTTGCTGCAGGTGAATTGGTCACTACATCTATGGGTATGAAGCCCATCGAAGATATAAAAAAGGGTGACTATGTGCTAACACATAAAAATCGGTTTAGAAAAGTAGTTATGCCTATGGTGAAACACAAACAAGGAATCTTCCGGTTAAGTGTTTTGGGAAGCCCGAGCACTTTTGTTACTGAAGAGCACCCATATTATGTACGTCGTTATACCAGAGTTTGGAATAATGATAAGAGGACATATGAAAGAGTGTGGGGGCCCCCTGAATGGAAAGCTGTCAAAGATTTAACCAAAGAGGATTATGTTGGGTTTGCCACAAATAAAAAGGCAGAGAACATAAAGAACTTAACTGCTGAGCAGTGTTGGCTTTTAGGGCGATATGTCGCAGATGGGTATATCCGCAATTATGCACGAAAAGGGAGACAGAACTCACATCATCATATTGTCACCTTCTGCATTGGAAAACACAAACTTGATAATTTTCGACAACGAGTGACTGAGTATTCTCTAGGTGTGACAGAAGAAAAAACTTCATACAAATGCAGAATCATAAACGAACACTTTATGAATCTGTGTATTGAGTGTGGGCGAGGCGCGCACAATAAACAAATTCCTGGATACATCATGGATTTACCTGAAGATCTCCTCCAGCATTTTTTAGATGGGTACATATCTGGGGATGGGGATGTGAACAAAAATAACGTGATAAAAGCCACAACTGTTAGCAGACAACTAGCCTACCAAGTATCCCAGGCAGTGCAAAAAGTGTATAAAAAGCCTTGTAGCATTATCAAAGTAAAAACGGCTGATCAAAAAGTTATTGAGGGACGAGTAGTGAATCAATCTGATTACTTTCAGATACGATTCAAGACCACTCCTTCCAACCGAGATAGATCTAAATATCTTGATGATATGCTTTGGTGCCCCGTGAAAGATCTAACTTGGATTCCTAATTATGACTCCGTAGTCCACAACTTCGAAGTTGAAGAAGACAATAGTTATGTAGTCAATAACTGTGTCGTACACAACTGTCAGGCCTTCTCCTTTGCTGGCAAGAGGCTCGGATTTGCCGATGAAACTAGGGGTACCTTGTTTTTTGAAATAGCCCGCATAGCAGAAGCTAAGAAACCGAAGTACCTATTCCTAGAGAACGTGAAAGGTCTGGTGAACCACGAAAAAGGACGTACTCTAGACACAATTGTCAGGACTCTATCGGATCTGGGATATTCTGTAGACTTTGAAGTGATAAACTCAAAGTACTATGGCGTTCCTCAAAATAGAGAACGTATCTATATTGTAGGTGTGTTGGATGGGGAAGTAAGCCCATATGTTGTCTCAAAGAAGAAGTCCATTATATCGGCAGCAAAGAAAAGACAAAATGAGTATGGGGATATACGGTCTTTCAACTTTGCATGGCCTACAAATTCCGAGGTCACTACATCTGTACGTGATATTATGGAAGACAATGTTGATGACATCTTCTATATGACTGAGGACAAAACTGAAAAATTGATAGATGTGTTGACAAACCGAGGGTACTTTTCTGAGGAACGTCTTGGCAGGATGGAAATGGTGGGATTGTTACATTACCGTGGCACAGATCAAACACGGCGTGTATATGATGCGAATGGGTTGGCTCCTACATTGACGGCACATAGTGGTGGAAGTACAGAACCGAAGGTTCTATATTCAGAAGATATCATGGAGTTTTCCATGGGTGATGGCATAACCTGTTGTGTGGATGCTAGTTACTCCAAGGGGGTTTCACCCAATTGTGTAGGCAAGGGTAGGCGTACTCATATTGTGGAACCTAATAGTGCAAATCTCACACCTAAGTGGAAGATACGTAAACTTACACCGGTGGAGTGTTTCAGACTCCAGAGCTTTCCCGAGTCCAGCATTATCAAATTAAAACAATCCGGCATCAAAAACACTCAGCTATACAGAATGGCGGGGAACTCAGTAACAGTAAATGTCATACAAAGTATTGGAACTAATATAGTCCATTTATCTAATGGGAGTTCACCTGTACAAGAGTGCCTGCCGTTAGAACCTCAGACCTCTATGACATGCGAATATGAGAAAAATGAACATGAAAGACGAGTTTCCAAGGCCCCATCTGATGTGACTGAACAATGTGGTTCATTTACTCAACTCATGTTTAAGTATATTAAACACACTAAGATAGTGGAAAGAAAAACAACGACAGATTTATACAATGACGTCAAGAGTTTTGCAAATGAACTAAATATTTCAGATCCTGGTTTAAGCAACCCTATATATTTTGGCACTATTATGAAGATAAAATCTGAAGAATTAGCCAATTTAGGTATACGTGTCAATAAAAGCAAGAAGCATTGGTCAATAACTCGGCCATAAACAAAAAGAGGGGGACCGCCAGTTGGGCGATCCCCTTCGTCCGTTCGTGTAAAATGTAAAGAGTGTTGTGAGTGTCGCAGCAACTGTGTCAAGGTTGCTACACTTTTATTATATCACACGGACACGCGTCTTGTCAAGTGCAGTATGCTTTCAGGTCAATTGTTAACGTCGCGAAAATAGTGTTAGTTATTGACGAATTTTTGTATGTAATGCTATGATGACATGAAGGAGATGATGAAATTGAGTATTCAATTAGGTGCAATTAAACTAGAAGTGTTGGAAACGAGTGTGGAAATTTCAGGTATCGGATACACGCATAAGGTTCATGGACTGCCCGATCATGATTATTGGGTGTTTGCACGCCCTAAGTTCGAGGACGGCAACATTTTGCATATTATCGTCTACAATCCCAGCACTCACAGAAGTAATAAAGTACTAGTAACCAGTCAGTGAGTGAATTCAGACTAAATTATTGTGTATTACACTTCAGACAGTATATAATTGGAAATAAATACATGTCTAGGAGTGTCGTATATGCAAAATATGTTGCTTAATTTACGTAGTCTACAACAAATAAATACTCGCATTTCGGAGAAATCCACCGAAATAAAACAAACCAAAGCATTTTACACCCAACTGTTTAGCGAAAATTTGCAAGAACTTACGTCTTTGCTAGGTGGACTAAAGAAAATGCGAGACTTGCATACTCGCTCTGCTGAGTCACTTTATCCTTTACAGTCTGGGTTGTTTGATCTATCGCATATCCAGGAACTCACACGATCTCTTTCAGATGAGATTGATCATCTGACTCAGCAAGCGGAAGTTAGTATGAATGAACAAAAGGGCACAGAGAAATTGGCAAACCTCCACGAAGAACTGGAACGCCTAGGGAATGAGCAGGTCAATCTGGAAAAGGCATTGGTTCAAGGTTTTTGGGACTTGTCTGATAACCTGAAGTCTGTACAGTACGAAACAGCCGATATGTTTGCTGTACACTATGATGTCCTTACACACATCTTGGTAACTGAACATTCTGTTTCACCTGTTGATGCTGCTGACATTGTAAACCTTGTCACTCACTACGTGAAGGGTAAAAGTGAATATAGTTCTAGCAGTGTCGAATTAGTAAGAGTGGAAAAAAGTAAGGTCGGATCTTCTTTCGGATTAGGGGAAGACCCTTTTGAAGTGACCGTGAATGGTCACACACTACAAAAATTTGATCTTGATAAAACAATCGACAAAAAGAAAAACCACATGATCATCTCCGGTACAGTTGACGTGCAGATAGAAGGGGATGTGTCATGTGTTCTTGATGAGGACGCAGGTGTTTTCGCTACGAAAGACCAGCATTGGATTCTTCAAGGATATACTTTACAAAATTATATTGCCGTGGCTACAGCACATGTAGAATTTGTTTTTGATATGGACAGATGTTTGGAATCGTCTGATATTGATCTCCGACAAGAAGAAGTGAAATTTACGCTTCCAGTGCTAAAGATCGAACCATGTGTAAATTCAGACACTCTCAACCTTTTGGTAAAGATGTTAATGGAAGAAGTCCAAAAAGTTGATGTTGAAGAACTAGCGTGGGGAACAATATTAAGTGAAGTGGTATCAAAGGATATTGAAGATTCACTTAAATCTGACATCGAAGATATGGCGAAAGAAATAGAATTTACAGTGAGCTGAATACTTTTTTAAAGAGGTGGCATATGCCACCTCTTTTCCTATTTATTGACAGGCCTGTACATATCGTGATAAACTGTACATATTAAAACAAGGTATGTACATGATATAAGGATGTGGATATATTGCAACCTGGACTATTTGTTGTGTTTGAGGGACCAGAAGGAGCCTCGAAAGGAACACAATCCCAACTATTTGCGGATTATTTACAGGATAAAAAAATCCCATACATACACACACGAGAGCCAGATGGCCCTATTCGTAGTGTTTTGCTTGATCCTGCAAATACGGGAATGATACACGATGACACAGAAGTGTTGTTGTACGCTGCTTCACGCGTTAACAAATTTTTAACCGAAATAAAACCTGCGCTTGAAGAAGGAAAAGTTGTGGTATGTGATCGTTACCTTGAGTCCTCTCTCGCATATCAGGGTTATGCTGGTGGAGTGGATCTAGCGAAGATACTGAGCATCCATGACGCTTTTATAAATGATAGCAGGGTGACTCTGTTGTTTGACATTTCTTATGAAACAAGCAGGAAAAGGTTGGGGACACGGGGAGAAGCGCTAGATAGGCTCGAGATGAAGTCAGAAGTATATCACAGAAAAGTTATTGATGGTTATAGGAAACTAGCCAAAGATTACTCTCACATTAAGCGTATAGATGCGAATCAAACAATTGATCAAGTACATTCAGAAGTGTTGAGTTTATTGACTCCACTACTGGAAGAAAGAGGGATGTTATGAGTAAACGAGTAATTATATCTCTCATTTCTCCACCTGGAGGTGGGAAAACAACTATACTTAAGCATTTGTCCGAGCATCACCAATTGCCCATACTGAGTTCGGGAGATATAGCGAGGCAAATGCAGAGGGATACAGAAACGAATTTCCTAATACAAGGGGGATTTGCTCCTGAAGAAGAGATGAGACGCAGACTCTTAGAATCCATTGAGACATTATTTGTCTCTAGCAACGTGATACTGGCTGATGGGTTCCCGAGATTCGTTGACCAGCTGAATTGGTTGGAAAACTCTCTAGATGGCGTGGATATTGTATTGTACCACTTGGATGTGCCATTGGACAAATGTAGAGACAGACTGCAGTCTCGCAATCGTTCTGATGACAATGAAGAAACTATAGAGGCAAGATTCAAACAATATACTGAACAAACAGAGCCAATTGTCACTTCGCGACATCTGCGACGGTACAATTATGATTTTGTGACTCAAGTAATTCTTGCGGCAAAGAAAAATTAGGAGGTTTAATACAATGCAAATGTGCTATCTTGCAGGTGCTATCGATATGGTTATTCCAGAACAGGCTAGAGGTTGGAGAGACAATGTCTCTAAAGTGTTAAACGATCATGGCATCCACACTTTTGATCCAGCTTCTGCTTTTAATCTATCTCGTAAGGATAGCGAGACATGGTTGTCCAAAACAGATATGGTTATCAAACTAAACAACATGGCCTTAGACAGTTCCGAGATTATGCTGGCCGAAATGGAATTTAATTGCCAGCATACAGGCACTACCCGCGAACTTATTCGTGCCAGTGAACAAGATGGGAAGCTTGTTGTGGTGTGGAACTCAAGCGAGTATACTCCCCTATATCTCACAGATATCCCCAATCTTGTTATCAAATCTACACTGGCAGAGTGTGTGGAATATATTATCGAAAAAATAACAGGGGTCGCTCCTAGTCCCGACGTATGCCGTTCTGTATTGGAAACTAAAGTGGACAAACCTGCCATTAAAGTTATGCTGACTGAAAAGCATCCTTTAATGATCGCAAAAGAACGTGGTGAAATTTCCGATATTGATCCTTCAATGCTGTTATTCAAGAAACACAGCGATGATACTGGGTATGACATTATGTGCACTGAGAACGTGACAGTACCTCCAGGGGGAAAAGTACAAGTGCCAACACATTTGGCTATCCAGCCGCCAAAAGGTTACTGGTATCGTTTGGTTGCTAGATCCTCAACATTCCATGTCCATGAGATGCTGGTGGTAGAAGGCATCATCGATACACAATTCCGAGGTGTGTTGTACTGCAACATTCAGAACATGAGCAATGAGACTAAGACAATCCGTGCTGGTGATTCTGTGGCCCAACTGATATTCCATGAGATCGTAGGCGAACATTGGGATGTGTCAGTGCACGACTCTCTGGATGCTACGGATCGTGGTGAAGGTGGATTCGGAAGTACAACTGCTTCTAAAGACTTTATCGTGGAGATGTACCAAAAATACGCTTCCGTGACGGTTTAACGTACCGATTGTTCTTTTTTGAAAAGGGGGATTCCCAATGTGGGGATCCCCCTTTTTCTGGTTAAATATTGTAATTATTGTGGGTATGTATATATACATGATTTAATAAGAATATAAGTTGATATTAAGTGGCAGATAGAGTGATATAGTAGGACATAATGAACTAACGAAAATATACTGTAATGATTGTACTAAAATACAGTGTATGCTATAATGGCGATAGTAGTTCATACGAATGTGTGGAAGGAGATGATAAAGCCAATGATGGGCCACACACATTTCACATTCGGTGCATTATTCGCAGCTGTCGCTGTCAACACTGGGCATGCGGAACCGACAGTGGCCTTTTTTCTTGGCTCATTAATAGGTTCACTAGCTCCAGATTTAGATCACCCGCAGGCAATGTTGTCCAAAAAAATACCATTGAGTGGAGCGACAATAGGATTTCTCAGGCATAGAACGCTAACGCATTCTTTGGTTGGACTGGCTATAGCCTATTCTATAGGGAAATACTTAGTACCCCTACTCCTAAGCAAGTTATGGTCTTTATTGATGACAAGCTTACCTGGGCAAGTAGACACATTGCTCCAGATCCAAGACCTAAGTGCTACATACTTCGGATCCGGATTTTTGTGGGGGTTCATGCTGGGATATATCAGTCACATTTTTATAGACTTGTTCAATCCCATGGGTGTCCAACTATTTTATCCCTTCGAGTTTCTGCCGAATAGAGGATGGGTTAATCCACCTTTTGGTCTTGGGATAGGAACGGGCACTATTTGGGAACTGATGTTTGCAGTAGTGAGTTTGCTCATTACCACATACGTTAGTCCCATGACCGGTTTATCTGTGGGTATATTAGTCTTTATATTCTGGTACCTCATAGGGAAACCCGGTCTTCCAAGATATAGACTTTAGTTAGGAGGATGTAGAACAATGTTGCGTATCAATCCAAGAGTAATACCAAGGATAATAGCTTGGCTATTGCTAGTATTTATTGCAGGTGCTCTGTTGATTAATATTCTAGGCGGGAAGGAACAGGTGACTGAAGAGTCCCAGTCCAATCTCGATGATCAGATCTCCAGCATCGCGGTAGCTTTTACCAAGCAATGGATGACTCTAGAAGAGAAAGAAACACCTGATGTATTCCGGAAGAGAATCGAACCTTATGTAACACCTGCCCTACTAACTAATCAAGCCGGTAGGACGAATGTTACTAATGTAACGAGTCAACGGGTCATTGACGCTTGGATGAAGTCTTACACGAAACTCGATGCTACTCATTTCACAGCAGATGTAGTGGTTTATGTATCCTCTAACAACATTAAGGCCTATAAAGTGGTAAATGTCCCACTGGCACTTAATGCAGAAACCAATCAGCTTGTCGTGAATGAAAGACCGAGTTTTTCACCAGTGATAGCCACTAGTGATGTGGGAAGCATGGACTTTGGTAAACAAGTGAATGTAGCTAACACAGATCAATTAAGAGTAACACTTTCCAATTTCTTCCAGAAGTATCTTGGTTCTTCAGATCCTGCTGAGTTATCGAACTTCCTAATGGATAGTTCCAAAAACACCATTATGCCGAAAGGTGGATTGGTGGAATTTAAAAACATAGTAACCATGCAGACATTCTTAATGGGGTCTGCAACCGAAGAATCAACTGTTAAAATGTATTTGGCTAGAGTAACGGTAGCTACACAAGATGTTTTCTCTAACAGTGTGGTGGAGTCCGACTACAGCTTGATGATACAAGAACAAGGTGATAAATACCTGATACAGAAAATATCGCCTTAACTAAACCTAGGAGGAATTATTATGACTACTCAAAAAATGTTGAAAATTGTAATGATTGCCCTGATGGCGCTTGTTATTGGACTCTCCTTTGCGGCACCTAATGTGGCACTTGCAGATGGTTTTACAGATGCTCCGACTAGCTTGACAGACACTAGCGGAACAGGAACAGACAGTCCGGTAGGTAAACTTGGTGGATGGGTAGCTCAACAATTGATGTACCTCTACGCTTTGATGGTAGCTGTAGTTTCCATCGTCTTTGTTGTTAAACACGAATACAGCAAACTGGTGGCGTTCTTGGTAATTGCGATCATCGTTGCTATCCCTATCTTCGCACCAAACGTAATCCCATCCATCGCTGAGTCCATCTCCAAAGCGATCACAGGAAAATAAGTTTAGCATTAATTGGCAACCTTCGGGTTGCCAATCTGCTATCTACATAACGTGCTTGAGGAGGTAAATAGTGTGTCGAACAAGAGAGTTGGACCTTTCAGTAGTTACAAAAGCTTATTCAAAATACAACACGTTATTTACAAATTAGGAAACATAAGACTCTGGGGTTTTGGGGTCAGTTTTGACCAGTTGATCACTGGTGCTGTCGTAGCAGCCTTTTTGATGGCTCTCTATGCTATATTCCCTTTGCTAAATTACTTTTTCATTAATAAGTGGATAGTTATAGTTGTCGCTTTTTTAGCTTCCATGTGGGCGAGCGCAAGGTACGAATTAGGCGGTAAGTCAATCCTCATGTGGACAATAGGAATAATTCTTTGGTCTGTAAGAGGTAAATACACCGCGCGTGGTCGTACTATTAAAAAGCCACGGTACAAGAAAGAAGGAATATACTTTTATGCGTCATCCCGTCGTGTAGAAACAACGAGCACAGGTGCTCAAAGGTGTGTAACACCTGCAGTGATTAGCTACGATCAGTTAGAGCATATAAAGGTTTCAGGTGCACACAAACTTCGCATAGATCCAAGCGGCAAACATATAAAAATAACTCCCCTACGACAGGCTAAGAAAAGTGCCATAGTGGATGGAGAGATGATCCTCTTACCTAAGAAAAAGATAAGCTCTTTGACAACCCCTGATGTTCCGATCATCATAGATAACACACTCATTATTTCCCAACCAGCATCCTCTCCAAAAAAGGTAGTGAAACACAAACCAAAATATGGGATGGCGCTGTTTGTGGAAGAAAACAATTCGTAAACAATCTAATTTAGGCGGTGAATGTACAATGAAGTTTCCAATAATCTTCTGGCAACAAAACATTATATTTGACAACAAGCGAAGAGCTTTCGCTGTCTATAAATTGCCACTGATAAATTATGCTCTGTTATCTATAAACGATAAGATTGGCGCGATGTACAATCTGAGAGAATTAGTGTACAATGCGCAAGGAGAATACCATATTTTGTCTCTTTGTCGTGATTTTGATATCGGAACATATGAGGAACAGCTTAGCAGCTTGCAAAGGGATGATCTCAAGACTACAGATCAATCTCTACCTCAGGAATTCAGAGACCATGTAGTCGCAACATATAATGGACTGTCAAATAGGAAGCCGTGGAATCGGCACCTATACATCTTAAAGCAAATACCGCTTAAAAACGTGTTGTTGCAAGTCAAAAGCTTGCATCACCTAAAATCCAACGTGCGAGGATTGGCTAGTTCCCTAATAGATATGTTCGTGCCGTCTGAGCCAACCATCCCAGAGCAATTGTTAGAAGCAGCTATGATGCAGGAAGATACAATCGCACAAGATATTCGGAATGGTATGGGGGGACAACGGGCTGATTCTAAAGATATTGAGTGGATGATCAGACATAACCTTTTCCGCTCACTTGGTGAACCTGAAGTTACTTCGGATTGGGCTCCTGCTTCGGTTGTAGAAGTAGCAGGTACTGGTAAAAAACTCATTCCTATGAAAAATGAGATAGTTTCCCACATAGATGACACCTTCATGTATGAAGGATTAGATCATGTGAAGATAGATCATGTGGATGGGGAACACAAAGGTAAAGAATCCTACCAAGCCTTTTTAGCTCTCACGAATTATCCCGAACATTTACGTTTTCCAGGGTTAGAGTTCTACCAATGGTTGGACGAATTCTCTTTCCCAGTTGACATCAGTATTAGGCTGAATAGTTATGAAAGCAAACATGCACAAATGAAATTGTCAGGAAAGATGAAAGAGTTGCAAGATCAAAAAGAACAACACGCCAACTCTACGACAGGTGTACCCCTACATATTCATGAGAATGAGTATAAAGGTAAAGACTTGGAAGGCAAAATTAAAAGTGGAATGCCATTACTGGATGTGACAACGGTCTTTTGTATAGCAGCATCAGATAAAGAGACCCTGGAAAAGCGTGTAGATGAAGTAATGGGATGGTATCGTCCAAGACAGTTCAAATTGGTACGGACACCTGGAGATCAGAAAAAGTTCTTTTCCACCTTTATACCGACATACGATGTGAAATTGAAAGAGCACACTGTGGCCATGGATCCTGAATTCTTCGCTTCAGGCATGATGAACGCATCTAAACAAATTGGTGATCCGAAAGGATTCTACTTGGGGGATAATGTCAGTGGCTCAATGGCTCCTGTACTCATGCACCCTCTACGAGGGCCAAGATTGCTCAATAGATCTGCGGCTCTAGGCATATTAGGTACACTTGGAGGCGGTAAGTCAGTAACTAGGAAGTATATCTTGTATGCGGCAATGACTATATGGGGAGCTAAGGTCATTTCGATTGACCCCAAAAATGAGGATTTCTGTTTCTCCCTCATACCCGAAATAGCGAAAAACATGAAACAAGTAGACCTTGGTCCAGGATCAAGCATCACTATTAATCCATTTCACATAAGTCCTGTGGAAGCAACCTCGAGATCGATAGTCACAGACTTGCTGTTCATGCTTTTAAATGCCGAGAGTGACGACAAAGAAGTACGACAAATGGCTATACACAAAGCACTTGGGTATGTAATGGAAAAAACACGATCTGAGAGACATATGGATGCTGTAATTGAAGCACTAACGCGAGTGAACTCAGAAGAAGGCCTAGATACGGGGATAAGGGATGAAGCCAATAGATGTAAGTTGTTGCTGGAATCCTTCAAAGAACTGAATTATTCTAGTCTGTTGTTCTCCAAAGAGAGTAATATTGATGCCTCTGCTCAACTGACAGTATTCAACTTCGCAGGTCTTCCATTGCCAGCAGACAAAAATTCAAAAATGTCAAATTCCGAAAAATTTGGTGCTGCTATCCTCTACCTAGTAACATCGTTCTCTCGAGAAGTGCTGATGTCCAAAGAATACAGAAGTCTGTTGAAAATTCTGTCGATTGACGAAGCTTGGAAAATGATGATGACTCCAGAGGGAATCCGATTGATCACAGAGATTATACGTATGGGTCGGTCGATGGGTATTATGCCTATCATTGCAACTCAGAATGCCAATGACCTAAGCGGAACAGATATTCGAAACAATCTAGGAATGATTATGATGTTCCGTAATCCTGACAAAACGGAAATAGAGCAGTGTCTTGAAATGATCGGACTAGATAAAGAAGACGAGCACTTAAAAGAACGTATACCAAACTTCAAATCTGGTCAATGCATATTCCGAGATATAGAGGGACGTATAGGAGAGATCCAAGTACGACCTCGGCCTGGCAGATTGTTGGATGTATTTAATACATCTGTGTGATTTAATTAACTTGGAGGTGAAAAACTTGGACAGTCTTAGAAAGCATAAGAAGGCCACAGCGGCCTTCTTGACCTTCATACTCTTGATCACTTTTCTTATCTTCCCGCCCAATGCAAAAGCAGCAGAAGATAAGAGTAAGGCAAATGGTGAAAACACCACATCCAGTGTTTTCTGGTCTTCAAAAGATATGTTGGGATCTGTACCTCCCAACACATTGATATTACATGAACAATATCCTAATACCTTCTCAAGATACAGTTTGGATGCACCCCTCAATCTCAAAGTATATGACAAGACTCCGTGGTGGAAACCCAATGTAGTTAAACGGGTGGAAGATGCTGCGAACACTTGGTCTCTGACTAGAATACTCACAGTTATCGCGGATTTTGGCTTTAGTTTGGTCAAGCTCATGACGACAATCTCCATCTATGTGATTCAGATTTCAATGGGGGCACAGTGGTCTAGTGCGCTATTTTCCCTCTTTGGGGCGATAGCAAAGGTCATAGGTGTCACGCTCGTGACTAAGAATCTATTTTACTTAGCGATGATCTGTTTAGGTGGTTACTTAGTATTCCAAGGTCTAATCAAGAGAAAACTTGGTACAACATTAAGTGAGACAGCACTAAGCATAGCTTTACTGGCATTCACCATAATATTTATCACTAACCCAGGAAAAGTCATGGGTGGTGTAAACTCAGGTACCGATCTCATAGGAACTTGGATATTGCAAATAGCTGTTTCTCAAGATAGTACTGAGAATATCAATAGTGCTATAAAAGATGACAACTATGTGACAAATAATAACATTGACAACCAAGTTACTGCCAGCACCAGTTTGTCTGATCTGAAAAATGCCGCTATAGTGCAAATAACTAATAAATTGTGGGCGCTTCAAGTACGTGCGCCATGGGATATACTACAGTTTGGTCAACTCGATGTAAATGTCAATGACCCACAAAAGATACGTGAAGATGGTGGAGTAAAAATACATGAGTATGAAATCGATGCAATACTGAAAATCCTAGAAAATAACTCTGTTGAAATTGGTGACGGTGTATCTTCAGATAAACCAGATGCGCAGAAACTGAAAGAAAAAGGTATAGCGGCTGGAGAAAGTTGGGGTAATGCTATACTGGGCCTGAGTGCAGGAGAAGGTGAATTGCGTTCCATCCTAGTCAGTGTGTTAGGCAATAAAGGAACTGGCGAAGGTAAAGGAGAAGCAGTCTCGATGCATAATGGCGCTGTAGAAGCACTAAATGACGGAGGAACAAAGATATTCGTAGTATTGATACTGCTCATAACTACAGCACTAACTACATTCTTCATTTGTACAATCGCTCTAGGATTGTTCTTAGCACAGTTGATCGTATTGATAGCAATGGTTGTGGGACCTTTTGTCTTGATGTTGTCTGCACTGCCACAGTTTGGGCACAGATACATCAAAAACTGGGGGCTAATTACACTAGGCGCTTTCGGAACCAAGATTATATACTTTACTCTAATGGCAATAATGTTCTTGCTAATTTCCACACTTATGACTCTAGCTTTCGACATAAACACACTGGGGTTGGATGAGCAAACAAAGAGCCAGCTTAACATGTTTTCTCCTGATGGCACAACATCCTTACTACTTGTCCAAGTTCTTGTCATACTTGTCATGTATGGTCTATCCGTGTTCAGGAAAAAGATGTTCCAAAAGAACACTTCCGGCACATTTGGCGTAGCGGGTGCACTCATACACAACACAGCAAGTGGCGGAAACTGGGGCCAAAGCATGAGTGTAGTACGAGAATCCATGCAAGGGCAGTCATATGGACAATATGTCGTTGGTAGTAGAGAAAACCGTAAGTTTAATAAAGATATGGGATTCAATAACAATCGCCAATTAAACAAAGGAAATGATGCTGATTCACGTAGAGATGATGAAAACACATATGGATCCTCTGCTGATGAGAAACAAGGAACAGGAAATGAATCTTTGCAGAATAATGGAGAGAATGTGCAACAACTGGGACAAGGCGAAGGTAATCCCGACTACACAGATGAGAACGGCGCAGATGCTCCAGGTGCAGGGGGTACATCACCTAACAATAAGGACACTGATGACTATGAATTTAACAACGGAGCCAATGCTAGTGAAGGTTCTGGGTCACAGAAAGAGAATAGGCTGAACTGCCCTATCAACGGAGCCACATGTAGTAATGAATCTGTTGCCTATGGCAGTGGTAGTTCAATGTGTTCTGTAACCGGCAAAGTTTGCCCATACAGAAATATGGCAGAAACTGAGCACTACAGTCAAATGATGCAACTGCGACGTCAACGAAATGCTAGCAATACAACCGACTCAGTAGCAGCAAGTAACGGGCCGAGGAGGAACGCTGGAAGCAGTACGGAAGGTACAAATACACCAACAAACTCTGGAGAAACTCAGTACCCCAATAACACTCGCATGCGGTCCGTACAAGAGAACGGAGAAGGAACTCAACAACCGAACAACACTCGTGTACGATCTGTACAGGATGGGGATACAGGTATTGACGGATCTGGACGTGGCGTGGTAATATCCGAGGGTACAGTTAATGGGGTTAATATTGTTGGTTCACGTAGGAACACGTATAGTGATGAAGATGATCATGATTTCGATGACTCCCGTTCCTCAGATGAATTCCTGAGTTCCCGTGGAAGAAGTCATAATAGCATATCCATAACCGGTGGCAATGTGAATGCAGAGAACATTTTTGTTGCAGATCAAGCTACCGTACACCAAGATGGATCCGTTTCTGCTAGTCCGAATAGACGAGATTATACAGGTAATGACGAGGTCGCCGCTACACGCGAATCCGCAAAACCTCAGTCGCCAGCTCGTGATCAGGATAAACAAAATACATCCAAGAAGGCAAAAGAAAACACAACTGACAAGTCAGCAAACAAAAAACCTGCGGGAGGGAATACAGAACCTCCAAAACCACCTGTACAGCGTAGTAGCAACAAAACGGAAGATAAACCGCAACAAAGCAAGAATAACTCATCTTCTGGCAAAGATCAGTCACCACAGCCACCTAGAGGAGTAAGAGTTAACCCACAGTCAACAAATGAAGGATCAAGACAAACTGACAATGACTTTATCCCTGGTGACCGTGGCTTAGGCCGTGGTCCTGGACCCGGATCGAGTCAAGAATAATAACTGACGTGGGGGAAGGGGCGTATGTGTCCCTTCCCCTCATTTATAGGGAGGGATATGCATGGGAGATAACGAAGATCGTCAGGACGGAATTGGCATTACTCTGGCAAAACGAGCCTTGAAGTATTACAAGTCCATAGGGATTGTCACTATTGCATCTGTAACTGCCATATTCATCATAGGCATAATTTTTCTCATAATACTAACATCATCGCAAAAAATACCTGACTTGGAGAAATTGAAAAAGAGTACTTACATGTCCCTAGAACCAACCGCTCTTGCTTTGAAAGAGATACCTTCAGATCAGATGGAAATATTCAGGGAGGGGCAAAAAAATTATAATATTCCATGGACTGTGCTAGCTGCAGTGTCCAAAAACCGGACTAAGTTCGGAAAAGAGATATATAGAAACACTTATGGAGTATTTGGATTGGATTCGGTCTGGTGGAGTGGTCCGGGATCAAAAAAATATAGTTTAGATCCTGAGGGAAATATAGCAAACAAAGGAAACGGTAAAAACGAATACGACATTCCAGACAACTTAGATGACATCGATGCGGCATATGCGGCATGCGAGCAACCTAGACCTTACCCGAATCCGCCAGGAACCCTGTGGACACGATCTGACGCATATTGGAGTGAACCCTCTCCCCCAGCAAATACTACTTCTAGTACTGCTGGGACATCAAGTAATACCACTGTGTCAGCAAACAATACTTCATCGACACCCGTGGTAAGACTAGCGAGTACAACCTCAACAAGCACCTCTGGGACGTCAAGTAAGCCCAAGCCGTGCAACATACCGGCTCCAGTGTATACGGCAGATCCAAAAGACGACAGAGATGCAACAATGGCAGTTGCCAAGTACTTAGTAGATCATAATTTCTCTGAGGATCCTCGAGGAGCACTACAAGACCTGCTTGGCCGTAGAGTTGTAGCCAACATCGTTATCATACAAGCGACAAAATATGGTGTTTTGGTAGACGCATCCACTTTGCCCAACATGTCCTTTGAAGACAACCAAATCCCAGCTAAGTACATCCCTATATATCAGGCCGCAGCGGAGAAGTTCAACGTACCTTGGACTCTTCTAGCTGCTCATCACAGGGTAGAGACCAGATTTTCAACACACCGACCAATGGTTTCTTCTGCTGGGGCAGAGGGGCACATGCAATTCATGCCGTGTACGTGGGTAGGTTGGTCGGCACCAGGATGTAAAGGTTCCAACGGTAAGGGCGATATTCCTTCCGCAGATAAAACAAGTCCCGAAGCTATATCGAGATATGGCGGGTATGGTTTAGATGCGAATGGAGATGGGAAAGCCGATATGTGGAATATAGAAGATGCCATTTACTCAGCGGCATCGTACCTATCAAGAAATGGAGCATCTAGTGGAGATTTAAGAAAAGCCATATATGCTTATAACCATAGTGAAACTTATATACAAAACGTATTGTACTTCAAAAACACTTATGACAATGGATATGTAGCTGTTGATGAGAACTCTGGGTTTAACGGAACTTCAAACCCCTACATCATATGGCCTGTGGATCAGTCCAAATCCACTTTGTCTAGCCCGTATTACTACCGATTCCACCCAGTCGATCTAGTTTACAAATGGCATAGGGGCATAGACATTGCAAGATCAAATCGTTCGGCTCCATCGCCTTCTATTATGGCTATAGCAGATGGACGTGTGGTGTGGTCCGATGTAGGATTCGCAGGTTCAGGATACGGTGGTCTTGGCAATTCGGTTGCCATAGATCATGGGAATGGAATATATTCCCTGTATGCACATATGGTTCCGGGCAGTGTACGTGTTCAAGCGGGACAAAATGTAAGACAAGGAGATATACTAGGAACCATGGGTATGTCTGGAAAAGTAAGCGGTATACATCTCCATTTTGAGATACACATTGGATCTCCAAAACATATTGAGGGATCGACTATGTTCTTGAATCCGCAATGTGTATACAAGGCACTTTCAGGCAATCAGTCAGGTGACTGGAGGTCAACCCTTAACTCACTTGGTGCAGACAGACTGCAAAAATGCTAAAGGAGGAACACACATGAGCGAAGAGAAATCTAAGTTTTCTGTTTCAGATAAGGTGAAAGTAGGACTTGTCGTGGGGGTGATTGGTATAGCCATTATAGTGAATCAGGTGCTATATAACACATCTGCCCCTCCAATGGACACCATTACTCCAGAGCCTCAGAAGGGGTCTCAGCAGATAATAGATAATAATATAGCCAAACAACAAGCCGAATTGGAACGACAGAAAAAATTACAGGAGTTGAATGTGGAGAAAGAGAGCGAGCTAACCCTCGACTCTCTCCTCCCTGATGGTACGAACATTATGGTAGTGAGCCCTAGTCCTGAAGCCGTTGGGAAAGGAAGCCTGACATATTTGATAACAAAAGGAAAGACCGACACTCGGCATGAGATAACTTGGCAGGGTAACAGTTTTGCCTATGCAACACCAACATCAACAGATCCATTATATCTATCCTCTATGTTCGCGTCCTATCTGTTAAATCGTGATTCAGTGCAACTTGGGTCCTTAAAGTCCTATATAGATGCTGAGTTGTTGAAATATACTTCTGATCCCAGTATGTTGGTGGTGAAAGATAAGACAATGACTAGTATGTCCTTCAGTCTACGCGAGAGCCAATTAGTGGTTGACTACATATTGGCAGATCATGTCGATGGGACAGATGACGAGATATTTGTGGATATGGGTGTATATCTTGAATTCAAGGGTAACAAATGGATTATAACTGATGTAGACATCAGAAAAGAGGGTGATCAATTTGGCATATAGTATTGTCATAGACTACACCAATGATTTGAGTATCGGAAACTTTCTGAATTCAGAAACATGTTCAGATATAGGAATAAATGCGGTGCAGGTTAACTCTGTCGATATGCTGTCTCGGGCACTGACAGAGTATAGGCCGAATGCGATTGTATTGAGTACCAGTACGACCAGTGTGTCCGATATGCATGCTTTAATAACAGGAAATGTAGGACAATATAACTACATTATATGCACGGGCGAAATAAAGAATAAAAAAGATAAGCAACAATTGAAATTATTGCAAGAAGAATATAACTGTAATATAATAGGAAGTGTAGTGACAGACTTGTTGATGCTCAATAGTCTCATCACATGTATTGGTGATGTCACCCATGTACCACATAATTCTCACACACCACAAATAGTGGAGGACGTATTTTACAAAGAAGAACCGTATAAAGAGGCGCCAATATCTGATATAGAGGTCACTTCTACAGAGCACGAAGCTATAGAAGGACATGCACTAGTTTCCCCACAAGTGCCAGAATACAAAGAAGAAGCACAACCAAATTTACCATCTAGATTCGTGAATAATGACGATGACGATGATGTGGAATTTTGAATAAATAGCATTGAGGAAGGTGTTATATATGTCGAAAAAGACTTGCATTCTAGCTATTAATAAGCCCGAGATAGAAAATTGGATGCATGGAGTGGACAGAGAGGGTAAACTAGCGACATTCCCAATCTGGGAAGATCTGCATGTACTAGATATATTGCAGGATTCTCGTGATGTCATTCCAAGTATAGAAAATAACAACCCAAGTATACTGTTTATCTCCAACTTGCTGGGTTCTACCGAAAGCCTAAAGATGCTGTTGAAACGGTGCAGACAATCCTACCCACAAGTTCGTGTAGTCTTCTTGTTGTGGGGCAGTGAAAAAAATGTACAAGAACTGATTCACTTTTCTTTACAGCACACTATCACGACGGACTTAATTACCAAAGTTACAGCGAAGATGATCAATAATATTCTAAGTGAATCTCTAAGTCTCGAGGAAGCGGAAGGGCTGAGAGACCCACAATATAAGTATGTGGAACAGGAAGAGATACCACAAAAAGCTTTACCTGAGGCGAAGGAACCACGTAAATCTTTCTTTCCGAAAAAAGGTACAGCACCTGATCATAAAAAATCTGCAAAAGATAGACTCTCGTTTGATGCCTTGACCAGTAAACTGAGAGGAAACAAGGGCAATGATGTCCCACCGAAAGTGATGATAGAGCAAGGGAAACAAGGTGAAGAAACATTAAGCACAGAGGCTGTTCAAGCACCTTTGTCTCCAGAATATGTAGGAGAGACACCGACTGTATCCGGACCCGTTGAAACAGTGAGGGTGCCAATATCGGAACCTGCTCCTACACACACTCAAGTACAAAAACCAAAACCCGTACCGGAGCCAATTCCAGTACCAAAACCTGCACCAGAGCCAATTCCAGTGCCTAAACCTGCACCAGAGCCAATTCCAGTGCCTAAACCTGCACCAGAGCCAATTCCAGTGCCTAAACCTGCACCAGAG